>ULXP01020338.1_pt1 | contig 13166 bp, 10 predicted proteins | sample 1961351 | NCBI WGS metagenome assembly ULXP01 (sample SAMEA4835840, study PRJEB28245) | human gut metagenome | biome: gut microbiome; material: fecal sample | place: Denmark | collected 2008 | reverse complement strand
AACAGGTGACGTTTCAAAATTAAAGGAATCTGAAAAATGGTATGAAACAGAATTATATTTAATGCGTAATGCGGATATTTCATATTATCCTTCTATTATAGAAAAAGAGGAAATAAATAAAATAGATGCTACAATAAATATTAAAGCAATTACTGCATATGCATATGATAAATTTCGTGATGATTTAACATATGATTTTGAAAAGAAAAGTGGGATGCTTTTTGTTGGCGGATTTGTGCACAAACCGAATCAGGATGCAATTATGTGGTTTGTAGAAAAAATATATCCTAAGATAAGAATGAAAAAAAATATACCATTCACAATTATTGGATCTTATCCTACTAGTGCAATTCGTGCTTTAGATGGAAAAGATGGAATCAAGGTAAAAGGGTTTGTATCAGACGAGGAATTAAGTGCAATATATCAGGAAAATCGAATTGTGGTTGTTCCATTAAGGTATGGTGCAGGTGTGAAGGGCAAAGTTGTGGAAGCACTCTACAATGGAATACCAATTGTTACAACATCTGTTGGAGCAGAAGGAATTAATGGATTAGATAAGATTGCAAGTATTTGTGATAATGAAGAAATGTTTGCAGATGAAGTGGTACGTTTATATGATGATGTTGAAGAACTACAAAAAAAATCAAGAGAAACACAGATTTTTGTAAAAGAAAATTTTAGTGTAGAGACTGTTTGGCGCATTATTCAGAGTGATTTTGAATAGTTTGTCAAATAATATAAAGAATGATATAATGACGCTAGTTTGTATACTGCAAAGGAAGGAAGCAGAATGATAGGAAAAATAAAAGAATTATATGATTATCGTGAAATGATACATAGTATGGTAAGGAAAGAATTACGTGGTAGATATAAGAGCTCTGTACTGGGCTTTTTATGGACATTTATAAATCCACTTTGTCAGATTATTATATATACAATGGTTTTTTCTATGATTTTCAGAATGGATATAGATAAATACTATTTATTTCTCACAGTCGTAATGATACCATGGGTGTTTTTTAGTTCTTCTCTTACCGGTGGTGCAATGTCTATTGTAAATTCAAAAGATTTGTTGTCGAAAATATATTTTCCAAGAGAAGTATTGCCTATTTCGTTTGTTACTAGTTGCTTTGTAAATATGTTACTTTCATTTATTGTTGTTTTTGGAGTACTTTTGTTATCTGGATGGGGATTTTCATTAAAGGCATTAGTATTTCTTCCAATTGTTATGATTGTAGAATATGTGTTGTGCTTGGGATTAACAATGATTATATCTGCATGCACGGTTTATTTTAGAGACTTAGAGCATATTATGGGCGTTCTAATGATGGCATGGATATATCTTACACCTGTTATGTATGATATTAGTTATGTACCAAAAAAATTGCAAACAATATTTCAGTTGAATCCAATGACAGCAATAGCACTTGCATATAGAGAGATATTGTATTACAAGCAAGTACCACAAGTGTCTAATATGTTTGTGTCAATTTTGGTAGGGATTGTATCGCTTGTTTTAGGAGGAATAATCTTTTCAAGATTGCAGAAAAATTTTGTGGAGGAACTGTAAATGAAACCGGAGAATGCAATAGAGGTTAAAAATATAACAAAGAAATTTAAGGTCTATTTTGATAAAGGGAATAGTTTAAAAGAAAGGATACTTTTTCATGATCGAAATAGACATGAAGAACATTGGGTTTTAAAGGGAGTTAGTTTTGAAGTAAAAAATGGGGAAGCAATTGGATTGATTGGAAAAAATGGTTGTGGAAAAAGTACGACGCTCAAGATGCTGACAAAAATTATGTATCCGACCACAGGAAGTATAGAAATGAGAGGAAGAGTGTCAAGCTTAATAGAACTGGGGGCTGGATTTCATCCGGATATGACAGGACGTGAAAATATTTTTACGAATGCATCTATTTTTGGACTGAATCATAGAGAAATAGAAAAAAGAATCGATGATATTATAAAATTTTCTGAATTAGAAGAGTTCATTGATAATCCTGTCCGAACATATTCATCTGGTATGTATATGCGATTAGCATTTGCAGTAGCGATTAATGTTGATGCAGATATTTTATTGATTGATGAAATATTAGCTGTTGGTGATGTGAGCTTTCAGGCAAAATGCTTTGAAAAGCTAAAAGAGATAAAAAAGAATGGAACCACAATTGTTATTGTTTCTCATGTAATGAGTCAGATTGAGAATATTTGCGATAGGGCAATATGGATCGAGGAGGGGTTGATTCGCGAAGAGGGAAAGCCACATGAAGTCGGTATGCATTATTTGGAAAGCATGGAAGAAAAGCGTATTGCAAAAATTGAGGACGATTTCCAGAGAGAATTGTTAGAAAAAGAAGAAAGAAAAAAGAAAGAGGAAAAAGAAAAGGAGCATAAGAGGGAACAGGAATTAGAGATTCCTGTATTTTGTAGAAAGGGAGCAACTCGTAAGGGAAATATGCAGATCCGTTTAAAAGATGGTGGGATATTTAATGCAGAAGGAAAACAGACCGAGTTTTTTAATGTGGGAGAGCATATGGAAATTAGGCTGAAATATGAGACTGAACAGCCACAGGAAAAAATTAATTTTATAATCAATATTACAAGAGACGATGGGGTATATTGTTTTGGAACAACTGCATTATCGGGGTTGAAGAAGGAATATCAATTGGTAAAAGAAAATGAGGGATACGTTACTTTTGTGATAGAGTCAAATAATTTGCTTGAGGGAAAATACTATATGGATCTTGGAATTCAAAATTTACAGGAAGAAGTATATGATTACATTAGCAATGCAATGTCGTTTCGGGTTCAAAAGAGCCAGGAAGCAGAGCAGGGGCTTGTTTATTTACCTGGATACTGGAAATGTGATGGGAAAGATATCAGATTAGATTAGGTGGGAGTATTATGGAAGATAAGATACAGCAAGAAAGAAAGGAAATTGTGTATTTAAAAAGAGAAAATGTTTGTCTGAAAAAAGAAATTGAACAATTAAATATAGAGTTAAATAACAAAACAGGACATGTTGAGCAATTGCTAGAAACTGAGAGAGTATTAAACCGTGAAATAGAAAGATATCAAACTTCTTTGCTGTTTCGAATTTACAAGTTGCAGTGCAGGCTGGTTCAAGGACTACATAACTGTATAAGACATGCATTTCCATTGTATACACGAAGAAGACATTTTATTGGTATTATTTTAAGGGGAATAAGGCATCCAGTCCGCACTATAAAGGAATTTTCAATTTCAGGATTAAAAGAAAGTATAAATCATTTTATTAATTGGAATGATTACATTAGCAGTATAAAGGGTATGTTAGAAAATCAACAACAAATAGTTGAAAAAACGATACCGCAGCCTAATTTGCTAGATTTTGATTCTATTGAAGAATGTGAACAAATTGAATTTGTAAAATATGAGAATCCAGAAGTGTCAATAATTATTCCAATTTATAATCAGTTTACGTTTACTTATTGGTGTTTGGATTCTATAAGAAAAAATTCCGGAAATGTAACATATGAAGTGATTCTTGCGGATGATTGTTCAACAGATCTGACTGTTGAAATACAGAGAGTGGTAAAAAATATTACGGTTATCAAAACGGATACAAATTTAAGATTTTTGAAAAATTGTAATAATGCTGCTAAGTATGCAAAAGGTAAATATATCTTATTCTTAAATAATGATACACAGGTTCAAAAGAATTGGTTAGAACCATTAGTTACGATTATGGAAAAAGATGTTACCATAGGAATGACGGGGTCTAAACTTGTATATGCAGATGGAAAAATGCTTCAGGAGGCTGGAGGAATCATATGGCAGGATGGAACAGCATGGAATTTTGGGAATAAACAAAATGCAGCAGCGCCAGAGTTTAATTATGTAAAAGATGTAGATTATATTTCAGGAGCTTCATTAATGATCCGTACAGAACTTTGGGAAAAAATCGGCGGTTTTGATGAGAGATTTGCACCGGCATATTGTGAAGATTCTGATCTTGCTTTTGAAGTACGAAAACATGGTTATCGTGTAGTATATCAGCCATTATCAGTTGTTATACATTATGAAGGGATATCAAATGGAACAGATGTTGCTTCTGGATTGAAAAAATATCAGGTAGAAAATCTTGCTAAATTAAAGGAAAAATGGAAAGATGAGTTACAGGGACAATATCCGTTAGAAACACACATATTCCGTGCTAGAGAGAGAAGCATGGGCAAGAAAGTGGTATTATTTATAGATCATTATGTACCTCATTTTGATGAAGATGCTGGATCTAAAACGATATACCAGTATCTGCAGATGTTTGTTAAGAAAGGATATATCGTAAAGTTTGTTGGAGATAATTTTTATCAGCATGAACCATATACAACAATTTTACAGCAACTTGGAATTGAGGTTTTGTATGGACCATACTATGCAGAGCATATTTTTGATTGGTTGAACCAAAATAAACTGGAGATTGATTATGCTTTTTTGAACAGACCACATATTTCAATTAAATATATTGATTTTTTACGGGAAAGAACTGCTATAAAGACAATATATTATGGTCATGATTTACACTTTTTACGAAACAAAAGGGAATATGAACTGACAGGGGATGAACAAAAGAAAAAAGAATCCGAAGAATGGAGAAAAAAAGAATTATATTTGATGAAAAAAGCAGATATATCGTATTATCCTTCTTATATTGAAGAGGAAGAAATACATAAGATTGACCCTAATATACCGGTAAAGGCAATTACTGCATATGTATATGATAAGTTTAAAACAAATTTAAAGACAGATTTTACGGAAAGAAAAGGGCTGGTATTCGTTGGTGGATTTCGGCATACTCCTAATATAGATGCTGTTTTATGGTTCACAGAAAAGGTATTTCCGATTATAAGGAAAAACTTAGATGTAACATTTTATATTGTTGGTTCTCATGCGACAAAAGAAATTTTAGATCTGAATGGGAAAAATGGAATTGTTGTAAAAGGCTTTGTATCTGATCAGGAATTATCTGATCTATATGAGAATTGTAGAATAGATGTTGTCCCGTTACGTTATGGTGCTGGAGTAAAGGGAAAAGTTGTGGAAGCGTTATATAATGGGATCCCAATTGTTACAACATCTGTTGGGGCAGAGGGAATTAAGGATGCGGAAAATGCTATGTTAATATACGATGATGCACAAGACTTTGCGAATGAGACAATAAGGCTTTATAACGATATAGAAAGACTTCAGACATTGCAGGCGGCAACACAGAAATTAGTAAAAAGTAATTTTAGTACAGAAGCAGTTTGGAACATAATAAAAGACGATTTTTAAGGAGGAAGAAGGAACATGATTATTACACAGACACCATTTCGAATGTCTTTTTTTGGCGGTGGAACAGATTTTCCGGGATTTTATAATGAACATGGTGGAGCCGTTATTTCAACGAGTTTTGATAAATATTGTTATGTAAATGTAAGACATCTGCCACGTTTTTTTGATTATTCTACTGAATTATCATATGCAAAAACTGAGAGAGTCACAAATGTGGATGATATAAAACATCCGGCAATTAGGGAAGCTATGAAATATTTAGATATGCATGAGATAAGACTTACATATGAAGCGGACCTTCCAGCTAGGAGTGGTTTGGGAACTAGCAGTTCATTTGCTGTTGGAATGTTAAATGCTTTTTATGCTTTAAAAGGAAAATATGCGGATAAAAGAAAATTAGCAGATGATGCTATCTATTTGGAGCGTGTTTTATGTAATGAGTCAGGGGGGGTACAAGATCAGATTGCAGCATCATTTGGAGGATTTAATAGAATTAACTTTTCCGCAGATGGATATACAGTAGATCCAATCATTATTTCCCCAGATAGAAAAAAATTACTTAACGATAATTTGATGTTATTTTTTACTGGATTTTCCAGATTTTCTTCTGAGATTCAGGTCTCGACCGAAGGTGCAATGAAGGATAAAATAGCACAGTTGCTGGAAATGTATGCATTGGTAGATGATGCGGAGAGAATTTTAGAGTCAAAATGTGATTTGATTGAATTTGGAAAGTTATTAGATCATACATGGAAACTTAAGAGAGGGATTACAAATAAAATTTCCACAGATTCAATCGATGGCTTGTATCAAAAAGCAATGAATGCCGGGGCTACAGGTGGTAAATTGCTCGGAGCAGGCGGTGGAGGATTTTTACTGTTTTATGTAGAGCCAGACAAGCGTGAAAAAGTTTTTAATGCATTGGAAAACTTGTTATATGTTCCGTTTGAATTTGAAAATGGTGGTACAAGAGTAATACATTATACGCCGGAAGATTATGTGCCGGTAGAAAATAAATAATAGAAAAGGAAAAATAAGTATGCATGTTGTAATTATGGCAGGAGGCAAAGGAACACGAATTGCATCTGTTGCAAGTGATATACCTAAACCAATGATTCCTGTATGTGGAAAACCGATATTAGAGCGTGAAATCATGTGTCTGAAAAAACAAAATTTAACAGAAATAACGTTGATTGTTGGACATTTGGGACATATCATCACAGAATATTTTGCGGATGGAAGCAAATTTGGCGTTCATATTGATTATATCGTTGAGGAATCGCCTCTTGGCACAGCAGGTGCATTGTTTTTTTTGAAAGAAAAGATCAAAGATGATTTTTTGTTATTGAATGGAGATATTGTTTTTGATGTAGATTTTGAACGGTTTTTAAGATTTCATAAAAAACATGCAGGTGTGGCAACAATATTGACACATCCAAATAATCATCCTTATGATAGTGGCATCATTGTGGCAGATAAAAATGGTGTGGTGAAAAGATGGTTGCATAAAGAGGATGAGAGAACTTTTTATAAAAACAGAGTAAATGCAGGAATTCATATTCTATCTCCAAAGGTGTTTGCCTCTTTTGATGAACTAAAAAAACTAGATTTAGATCGTGATATATTAAAATCATTAATACCAGATAGAAAACTAATTGCATATGATTCGCCAGAGTATGTAAAAGATATGGGAACACCGGAACGGTACCAAATGGTAATAGCTGATATTCAAAGTGGACTTGTAGAAGCTAAAAATTTAGCGCAGAAACAGAAAGCCATTTTTTTAGATCGGGATGGTACAATTAATGTATACAAAGGATTTATACGAGATATTGATGAGATAGAATTGATTGATGGTGTAGCAGAGGCAATTGGAAAGATTAATAGAAGTGGATATCTTGCTATTGTAGTTACAAACCAGCCGGTAATTGCTAGAGGAGAATGTACATTTGAAGAAGTAGAGCAGATGCATGAAAAAATAGAGACTCTTTTGGGCAAACGAGGAGTATATTTGGATGATATTTTATATTGTCCGCATCATACAGACAAAGGATTCCCAGGAGAGCGACCTGAATTAAAATTTGAATGTGATTGCAGAAAACCAAAGCCAGGAATGCTTATTGAAGCCGCCAAGAAGTATAATATTGATTTGCAGAAATCTTATATGATTGGTGATGGAATGAACGATGTAGAAGCGGGTAGAAGAGCTGGCTGTATAAGCATTTTATTAGGAAGTGAAGAAGATGTATTATGTAAACAAACACTAGAGGAAGCGGTAGATTATATATTGGAACAGGAGAAGTGAAAAATGGAAGAGAAAGTGCTGGCACGATTAGATGAATTAATTATTAGATATCCTAATTTGAAACGTGAGAAAGAGAATATTCTTATGGCATATCATTTGTTAGAACAAAGCTATGTGATAGGGGGAAAGTTGTTGGTTGCAGGTAATGGGGGTAGCGCTTCGGATGCAGAGCACATAGTAGGAGAATTGATGAAGGGATTTGTAAAGCCAAGAAAAATAGAGAAAGAACTGGCTGAAAATCTAATGTTGATAGATGAAAAACTAGGAAATGAGTTAGCTGAAAAATTACAGGGGGCGTTGCCAGCAATTGCGTTGGTAGGTCATGTTGCATTATCTACCGCTTATCTGAATGATGTAGATCCAATGTTGGGCTTTGCACAGCAGTTAAATGGGTATGGGAAAAAAGAAGATGTTTTTCTTGGAATATCAACATCTGGAAATTCAAAAAATATTATATATGCATGTGCGGTTGCAAGAGCAAAAGGAATGAAAGTAATAGGATTGACAGGTCGTGATGGAGGAAAGTTAGCAGATATGGCAGATGTTGCAATTGTTGTTCCAGAACAGGAAACATTTAAAATTCAGGAATTACATCTTCCAGTATATCATGCACTTTGTCTGATGCTTGAAGAAAGATTTTTTTAAAGAGAGGTATGAAAGTGAAAGAAGCACAAAAGAAGGAATTGATAGAGAATCAGCTTAGACGGGTTATAATTGACCGGATGCTAAAGGAAAAATACAATGAGATTGAATATTTAGCAATCCAGCCGCCGTGTGATCCTGGAATTGTCGAGGTAAATAGGGAAGATTTAGATTGGCTGTTATCTGAACATGACAAAGCAGAGTCACTTGAACAGGAACAGGATAAGTTAAAAAAACAGATTTTGGATATTGAAAATCAAAATAAAAAACAGATTGAGGCATGTAGACAGGAGTACGATATTTTATGTCAACAGTATAGAGATGTTATAAATTCTAATACATGGAAAATGGGAATTAGAATAGGAAAGATCATACATATTTTATTAACACCATTTCGTTGGTTAAGGGGAGGAAAATAGGGTTATGAAGAAAATAAGAATTTTAGATATCAGTTCCTATATGATAGTTCCACCAACATCTGGTGGAGCTCAGCGAATTGTTCGACCATTAACAAAGTTAAAAGAAGATGACGGTATAGAAATAGATCTGTTATATACCGCTTATGGAGAAAATGCTGAAAAATCACAAAAATATTTAGAAAAATATCCGTGTATTAATAAGGCAGTGCCAGTGGTTCCTATGATTGATTTATCAGATGAGAGAGCAATGCCAGATGGATTTTGCAGTGAAGTATGGAGAACTATGGGGATGGAGATAAAAGATAAGGCTATCTTCATGGTACAAAAAAAGTTTTATGATATTATTCAGATTGAACATTCTATGATGGCATGGATTGTTCCATATTTAAAGGAAGAAAGTCCTGAATCTAAATTTGTTTTAGATTTGCATAATGCGGAGTACCGTGTTTTTGAAAAATGGCTTCCGTATGCCAAACAAGAAGATTATAAAAATGTAAAAAAGCAATATGAGGGGTTATACGCATGGGAGACAATGTGTTGGAAATGGTTTGATGCTGCATTTACAGTGTCCCCAATTGAAACAAAATTATTTCAGAATGTTACAGGGTGTAAAAGGATATATGAAGTGCCAACAGGTGGAGGAATTGATCCTGACGAGTATGAGCCTAAAGATGAAAATAGGATGAAACCATATGACTTATTGTATATGGGAACGATGGAATGGTATCCAAATGCACAGGGATTATTATGGTTTATTGAAAAAGTCCTGCCGTATGTAGTGGAAAAAAGACCGGAAACAAAACTTCATATTGTTGGTTATGGAAAACCAGATGGTGAGCTGGTAGAAATTGCAAATAATCATCCCAATGTTATTTTCTGGGGACAGCAGGCTGATGATAAGTGGTTTTTTCATGGGGCGAAAGTGTTTATAGTACCATTATTTATTGGAGCAGGAGCAAGAGTTAAAGTGCCGACAGCATGGGCATCTCGTGTCCCTGTAGCATCTACTGTATTTGGTCCTGAAGGAATTGATGCCAGAAATGGTGAAAATATCTGTATGACGGATGATCCAAACGAGTATGCACAGAATATTCTTCGTTTGCTTGAAGATGAAGAATACCATAAGAAAATTACAGATAATGCATTTAATATGTTGAAGGCAAAGTATTCTAGTGGTGTATGTGTGGAAAAGCTGATAACGGCTTACCGTGAGATAATTAAAAATGAAATAGAATAGGGGTATTGATTGATCATTCGAAAGATTGGAGAACTTTATGATTGGAAACAAGTATAAAGAAGAAATTGCTCGTTTGGAAAAAGAACTTGCTGAATCACGCAGAGAGATGTCGGATTTAAGGGCAGAAAAAGAGTTTATTGAAGAACAGAGAAATGGTTTAGTGCATGAACGTGATGAATTAAAAGAACAGCGTGAGCAGGGAGAAAAAAAGCGGCAATATATTGAAGAACAAAGAAATGCATTGGTACATGAACGTGATGAATTGAAAAATAGGACTTTAGAGTTGCAAAAGCAGGCAGAAGAAATGTCTGAAGATGCAAAGAAAAGTTTAAATCTGGCAATTGAAAATGCAAAGCAAAATCAAGAAAAACTGCAAAAAGAAAAAAGAGAATTATATTGTGATTATGTACGTGTAACAGAAGCATATAATAGAATGACATACAATGCTTCAACATTAGATAAATTACATGAAGATGTTGTTTTGCGCAGATGGAACAATGATACTCATTTACAAAAATTTACATGTACAATGCCGTTTGAGTTTTTAGATATTTTTTCAGAAGGAGATGCCTATTGCTGTTGTTGTGACTTTGTAAAGGCTGGATATTCATTAGGAAACATATATGAGAAATCTTTTGAAGAATTGTGGAATTGTGAGAATATACAAAAGTTAAGATACTGTGTTAGTATGGGAGATTTTGAATATTGTAATAGTATTTGTTCTACGCTGCATTCTAAACCAGAGGATGAAATAAATATGGTTGGATTACCACCATTACAGTACCGAAAAGATTATAATTACAATTATAAAAAGTATACGGAATGTAAATTGGATCATGGTCCTAAGTACATTAAGTTAGAATGTGATAAGACATGCAATCTCTCATGCCCATCTTGTAGAAGTTCTGTAAAGGGATTAAATGAGGAAGAGTCTGAACGAGTTTATAATATGTTGATGGAAAAGGTATATCCTAACTTGCAGGACTGTGAATATTTAATTGGTAATAATGCGGGAGAATTGCTTGCAAGTAAGGCATTAATTAAATTTTACCAGTTATTATCCCATGAAAAGTTTCCTAAAATGCAGTTGATGATTTATTCAAATGGAATGTTACTTGATAAAGAGCATTTGGATCAGTTGTCCAATTTAAAAGGCATGCCAATTATCTATTCTGTGTCAGTAGATGCAGCAGAAAAAGAAACTTATGAAAAATTGAGACGGGGAGGAAAGTGGGAAAAGTTAGATGCGAATTTGTTGTATATTAAATCACTATTATCAGAGGATAAAAATATACAGCTTAGATTAAATTTTTGTGTGCAAAAGGACAATTATAAACAAATACCACAATTTATGAAACTTGCAAAAAAATGGGGAGCAAGTATAGTGGCATTACAGTTGATGACTGACTGGGGGACAATGCCTGTTGAAGAGTTTAAAGAAAAAAATGTGATACATGAGAGTAATCCTCACAGGCAAGAGGCGTTAAAACTTGTAAAAGAAGCAGTGGATGAGTCGGAAATTACGGTTGTTACGAACATCTTATAATGCGAAGGGAACAAATAAAAATGAAATATTACGTAATTGCGCCAGATAGCAGTGGTGGAAAAGGCGACGAAGCGATGATGCGGGGGGTACTTAACGTTTTATCTGGTGCAGATATAACTGTATTAACTACACCTAGTACATGTTATACATGGAAAACTGAATTATTAGATCGTTGTGCAGAATTTGATGAAAAGAACGTTCCGTTTGATTGTATTTCTGAAGGGATTACAGGAATCGGAACTCTGATAGTGGTCGGAGCAGATGTTTTGGATGGCACTTGTGGCATAACACCTGCTGTGAGTAGGTTATGTGCTATGAATAAAATGAAAAGAATGGGAGGCAGAGTGTATGCCATGTGTTCTTTTCGGAGTGATGTCCCAAAAGAAATTATTGATAAGATTAGAGAAATTGGGACAGCGGTAGAATGGTTCTTTCGTGAGGAAACATCGGCAGATAATTTCTTGAAATTAACTGGGATGGAGGGAAAATTTTTCCCTGACTTTGCATTTTATTGTGAAAAAAAACAGACATTATATACAGAACATGTAGCTAAAGTAATTGAGGTAAAGAAAGAACAAGGATATGATATTATAGGACTTAATTTTTCACAGCAATCCTGTAATAGTTTTTTTGATGCGCGTAGCGATGAAAACAGGAAGAAATATGTTTCAGGTGTATTAGAATGTCTGAATAGATCTATGAAAAACCCTTTTTATGTTTTAATATCGCATGATAAAAGAAATTATGAGAATCATTGGTCTGATACAAAATTTCAGGAACTGGCAGAACCAATGATCGATGAAAATCGAGTATTAGTATTAAGTGATGATGTATCATATCCTGAATTGTTAGTACTGCTATCCAAATTGGATTATATTATAAGCGGAAGAATGCATCTGGCAGTGGCTGGGTTACGAAGCGGGGTTGTACCTGTTATATTTACAGGTGCCGGTACAGATGGGAAGTTTTCCATGGCTGAAAAATGTAAGGGCATGTTGGAAAATCGTTTACATATGCCAGAATTGGTTGCGACGGATTACACACAATTACAGAGTGCAATTATTGCTGTGAAGCGGAATTATAAAAAGTTACAGAGTATGTTACAGCTGCAAAATGAACGAAACATAAATATCGAGAGAGATGCAAAAAAAGGATTATGTAAAGAACTTGGTTTTGTGGAGAAAATTCAAAAACATTCAGTAATTGTTGATGATGAAATTAAGGCATTGCGGGATATGGTTCGTAATGCTTTGGAATTACAGCAACTGAATAGTCAGGATTTACAGAAGCAGCTGAATGATAAACAAAATCTATTGGATGATAAACAAAAACAGCTGGATGATAAACAAAAACAGCTGGATGATAAACAGGAGCAATGTGACGCTTTATATCGTGAAATTGAGAAAGAAAAAGAACTGGTACGTGAAATTATACAAGAGAACATATATAAAGATCAAAAACTAAGAGATTTGCAAAGACAGTTGGATGTACTTGGAGAATGGATTGCCTGTTATGAGACAACTTTTTCAAGACTGAACAGTAATATGCGGGAGTTAGAATTAAAATATCAGGATATGTTGAAGAAGATGTATGAAAAAATAGGAACTTTATGATAGTAAAACGATAAATATTTATTCTTAATTATTTTGTAATCTAGATAATATCAGGTTGGACGCCGTAAAGCAAGCAGATATATGCGTG
>ULXP01059643.1_pt1 | contig 13225 bp, 14 predicted proteins | sample 1961351 | NCBI WGS metagenome assembly ULXP01 (sample SAMEA4835840, study PRJEB28245) | human gut metagenome | biome: gut microbiome; material: fecal sample | place: Denmark | collected 2008 | reverse complement strand
CACGGAAGGATTTATTTACACAACTTTTTCTATACTCTCCAAAAATCAACGCTTTTTTATAATTAAAGCTAAATCTTCTAGAGCCTCTAAAGCAAATATAATATCGTTTTCACTATACTGCTTAAGCAATTTTTTAGTTTTGTTTATACAGCTATCATCAAGACCAAATAAAAGGTAATCTGCGGAATGACCGCTAACTTCGCGAAGTTTTCGCAAACTATAATAAACAAGGTTTCCTTTTCCTTCTTCAACGAAACCTAAAAATTGACTAGAGGTACCAATCGCATTTGCAAGTTGAGTTTTATTCATTTTTAATTCTTGTTCTCTAATTTTTTTGATTCGTTGACCACGTTCATATTGTTCTTTTTTCTCTTCTTCAATTGCTTGATTCATTCTTCTTCTCCCCATAATAAAACTCCTCCTTTTCTGTTTATATTATTATTTTATAGTATAAATAGAACAAAATGTTAGTAAATAAAAATAGTAATTTATAGTGAAAAATGGTTAATGATATGAAATATATAGAAATAATAAATTGATTTTAATAAGCGATATTAAAAAATGATAATTAAATATTGCTTATTTTTTTGTGTGATTTTTAGTTAAAATTTGTCGAATTTTATCAGTTATTTCTATCATCAAAATTCTCTTGTATCAAGTCTTTCAATGATATTTTTAATGTGCAAGGTGGAACGAACACAAAAGAGAAAAAGGTGGTGGAATATATGAGCTGGTGGGAAGAATTAGCAGATTGGATAAAAAGATGGTTATAAAATGAAAAAAATGAAATGCTTTGGCATTTCATTTTTTTGTATATATTGAATGTAGCCTAATTTTCGTGTATAATCAAACAGAAAGATTGGAGATGGGCTATGTTTGATTTTGGAAATGTTGAAAGAAATACACTAATTTTAAAAACAGTAAAAATTGCAATATTAACATATTATACAAATTTTAAAATAATGAATAATAATATAAAGTTTAATTATAAAGAATGGTTCTTTGTTATATTAATTGGAATATTTGCTGGTATACTAAGATATGATGTTAACTATATTTTTAGTATCATAACATTAATTTTGGCTATTAGTGTTGTATACTCAAAAAATAATATAGGAAAAAACATAATAGCAACAACTATTTCTTTAGGGATAAATTATATGATAGAAATGATATCAATAGTAATTGGCTTTTTCATATACAAGACCTTTAAAATGAATTGTAACGATTATTCTAAATTAATAATGATAACAATACTAAATATTGTTTTAGTATATAAGATTTTCAAAATAAAAAAATTCAAATACGGAATATTATTTTTACAGAAAACAAACAATAATGAATTTGTTGATCTAGTTATATTAAATATAAGTGTAATAATATTGTTTTCCGTAATTGTTATATCAAACTCTAGCATAAGAATAGTAAATATTTTAGTAAGTTTAGAAATAATAATCTATGCAATCCTAATGTTCATCACAATCAAAAAATCATTACAACTATATTACAAGCAAAAGTTACTAGTACAAGAGCTAGAAGAAACAAAGGAAGAATTAGAAAAGAAAAAAGAAGAAGTAAAAGAATTAGAAGCAGAAAACATGAAATTCAGCCAAAGAAGTCATACATTAATACATAAACAAAAATCACTAGAATATAAAATAGAACAAATGATAACAAAAACAGAAATAAGCAAAGAAGAAGCCGCAGAAATAAAAGACAAGATAGATAAAATGAAAGAAGAAATATATAAAGAAAAAGAAAGCATCGAATTAGACAAAACAGGAATAGTAGAGATAGATGACATGTTAAGATACATGCAATCAGAATGCAACAAAAATAAAATAGAATTTATACTTAAGCTAAATGGAAGAATACAACCCATGACAAACAATTTAATAGACAAAGATGATTTAGAAACACTGCTTGCTGACCATATCAGAAATGCAATAATAGCAGTAGAACACAGTGAAAATATAAACAGAAGTATTATGGTAAAACTTGGAAAAACTGATGGAGAGTATGGATTAAGCATATATGATTCTGGTATAGAATTCAAAATAGAAACATTAAAGAACTTAGGAAAAACACCAAGTACAACACATGCAGAAGAGGGTGGAACAGGAATGGGATTTATGAACACATTTGAAACACTAAAAAAATATAAAGCAAGCTTGAAAATAGAAGAAATAGGAAAGCCAAGTAAAGACAATTATACAAAAGTAATTAGCATAAAATTTGACAATCAGAATGATTATAATATAAAATCGTATCGTCAGGAAGAAATAAGAAAGGAAAGTGAGCAAATATGGGAGAAATGTGGGATATATATGATTCGAACAGAAACAAAACAGGAAGACTAGCAGAAAGAGAAAATTATAAATTTCAAAAAGGAGAGTTTCATTTAATAACTGTTGCAGTAATAATGAATCCAAAAAAGCAAATATTATTAGCAAAGAGAGCAGAAAACAAGAAAAGAGCTCCATTAAAATGGGAATTATCAGGTGGAGGAGTTCGAGCAGGAGAAACTAGTTTACAAGCAATTTTAAGAGAATTGGCAGAAGAAATTGGACTAAAATTTTCAGAAGATGAAGCAATATTTTTGAAAGAAACTAAAAAAAATGAAGAAAACAATTCAGGAGCATTTAAGGACTTTTGGTTATTTAAAACAGATGTAAAAGCAGAAGAAATAACATTTCCTGATCAAGAAGCAACAGAAGCAAAATGGGTTACAATAAATGAATTATTAGAAATGTCAGAAAATGACGAGATTATTTCTGGACTAGATTTTATAGAAAAAGACTATGAATTAGCTTTAGAAAAAATAAAAAAATAATCTTATAAAAAACTTGACAAAATAGAATATAGAGAATAAATTATAAGTGTATCAAGTTGTTGAATTAACTTTTCTAAAATTAGGAAGGAGAAAAGAAATGGGACATCAAATTACACAAATAGCTCGAACAGAAAATGGTGGAAAATACAAAGTTTCAATTTCAATTCCATTTGAACTTGGCTGGATTGAACGGGTAAAGTTAAATATTACAACAAGAACCCAGAAAAATGTATATCCAATGCAGCACATCAAAAATGAAGGAGATATGGCATATTTCGAAACTACAATCGAACTACCAAGATATGCAGTATATCATTATTACTTTTCATTTGAAGCAAACAGTCGGTTTCAATATTACAAGAAAGAGAATACAAGTGGCGATAATAGTGTAACAGATGAAGAATGTTGGAAATTATCAGTCAACTTTGATGTGCCTGAATGGGCCAAAGGTGCTATAATGTATCAAATCTTTGTGGATAGATATAAAAGGACACGAGGATTAGAAAAGCCCCAAATGAAAGGAAGAGACATTCATAATAATTGGACTGAACCACCTGTAGTGGGACCCAATAAAGATGGAAAATGGTGTGTAGACTTTTATTGCGGAGATGTAAAAGGCATTACAGATACCATGAAATATCTCAAAAAATTGGGAGTAGATATTATTTATCTTTGTCCAATTTCTGAAAGTCAATCTAATCATAGGTATGATACAGCAGACTACAAGAGTGTAGATCCATATGCAGGAACAACAGATATGATGAAGGAAATGTGTGAAAAAGCGCATAAATATGGAATTAAAGTTATTCTTGATGTAGTATTCAATCATACAGGTAATGATAGTATTTATTACAACGAATATGGGCATTATGATAGCATTGGTGCATATCAAGTTGCAAAAGATCCACGATATAAAGGCATGGTATCACCATATAGTGACTTTTATGATACAGATTGTCATTTTGGAAAACATGAATTTAAATTCTGGTGGAATCAACCTAATATGCCTAAATGCAATGGAAAATCTGAACACTGGAGAAACTTTATTTGCGGAAAAGAAGGAGCAATTGATTTCTATTTTTCATTAGGAATTGATGGACTTAGACTTGATGTAGCAGATGAACTACTTGATGAGTTTGTTGAAGATACTCATACTGCAGCAGTCAGAAATAAACCATATGCATTTCTTATGGCAGAAATGTGGGAAAATAATCCAATGGATAGAGGATTTCTAAAAAATGCTAAAGGAATTCATTCGTTAATGAATTATAGATTAACAGATGCAATAATGAGATATTATAAATATTGTGATGTTAATAAATTAAGAGAAGCATTAAGATTTATTAGTACAGAATATCCTGAGGGAACAATTTTAACACTTATGAATTTTACATCAACACATGATATTTCAAGAGCTATTGAAATATTCGGATGTAATATCTTCAATGAATATGCACTTTGGGCGTGGGATTTAATCAAAGGCAATGGTGATTGTGAATGGATTAAACAACACAAAATGACTTCTTATGAATACCACTGTGGTAAAAGGGTACTCAAATCATATTGTTTTGCATTAACATTTTTGCAGGGAATTTTTTCAATCTTCTATGGGGATGAAGTAGGAGTTCAGGGAGTTGGCAATCTTGCAAACAGAGCTCCATATCCATGGGGACATAGAGATAAAGACCTGTTAAAGTATTTTAGAGGACTTGGAAAAATTCGTAAAGAAAACCAGTTCTTGAGAACAGCAGAACAAAAAATAGTAAAAATTGACCATGAACACTTTGTATTTGAACGGTATAATAAAAACGAAAGTATTATGGTAATTGTTAGTAGAACACACCACATTACTAAAGTAGATTTACCAGAAGAATATAGAGACGGAGAAGTTGTTGCTAGACTTAAATCTTGTACAAAACAGGAATTAAGTCCATTTGGTGCAATTGCAATAAGAAAAACAAAATAATAGTGTTTCATTTCACAAGAGGTCCTTAGAAATAAGGACCTTTAAAATTTTTAAATAAAATATTGAAAAATAATGCATAAATGGTATAATAAAAATAGATAATAATTTAAAGGAGACGTGAAGGTTGAAAAATAATTACAAATGTTGTCAATTCTTTTCCAACCTTGTTTGTGCCTTGAGAAAGGAATGAAAAGAAAAATGAAAATTTATTACGTTAGGCATGGGCAAACAGATTGGAACTTGGCAGAAAGAATGCAAGGAGGAGGCTCAGAAAAAAAGCTTAATGAGACTGGAATAAAACAGGCAAAAGAAACAAAACAAGAATTAGAAAATGTAAAATATGATGTATTAATATGTTCTCCAATGCATAGAGCAATCCAAACAGCAGAAATAATAAACAAAGATAGAAATGTTCCTATAATAACAGATGAAAGAATAAGAGAAAGAAAACTAGGAGAGTTAGAAGGAAATAAAGTAACAGACGAGACAGAGAAGAAAATCTGGGATTATAATTTAAATTATCAAATACCAAATGGAGAGAACATACATGATTTTGAAAAAAGAATTTTAGAATTTTTTAATGAAATAAAACTAAAATATGTAGACAAAACAGTTTTAATAGTGGCACATGGAGGAATTGCAAAAGTTATAAAAATGCACCTATATGGAATGCCAGAAAGCAATAATTTATCAGAAATTGGAATGAAAAATTGTGAAATAATTGAAGCAGAACTATAATTGAATGGAGAAAAAAGTGAAAAATTACTATGAAATATTAGAGGTAGATAAAAAAGCATCACCTGAAATAATAGAAAAAGCATACAAAGTACTAGCTAAAAAATATCACCCAGATTTGCAAGAAGATGAAAATATAAAAAAAGCAGAAGAAATGATGAAAAGCATAAATGAGGCCTATTCGGTATTATCAGATGAGTTTAAAAGAAGAACATATGACGAACAAATACAAGAAAATATGGTGCCAGAAGCAGAATATATAAAAGTAGTAGAAGAAAATCAAGAATTAAGAAATAGATTGCAAAATATGAGAATTCAAAACTATACAAATGTCAAAACAAATGTAAGTGCAAATAATTATAAAGCAGAAGATAAAGGTACAATATCTAATATAGGAAGAATAATGTATGAAAATATAGCCAGAGAATATAATGCACATGCTCAAGAAATGGAAAATAGAAACTATAGAAGAAGAGAAAAACACGATTTTAAATATTATATGAAATTTACAGGATGTTTAGCAATTGTTATACTTTTTTTCATACTAATTTATCAAATTCCATTTATAAAGAGATTTTTTAATAGTATATATGAAGAAAATTTAGTAATACAAGCACTTGTTAATGTAATAAGAAAAACATTTTCAACCAAAATAGTGTAATGAAAGGGAAAAGATATGAGAGCATTAATAACAGGGGCATCTTCGGGAATAGGTAGAGACATAGCAAAAGAATTAAGCCAAAAAGGATATGACCTAATTCTTGTTGCAAGAAATTTAGAAAAGTTAAATGAAGTAAAAGAAAAATTAGAAACAAATATAGAAACAGTAAGTATGGATATATCAAATTCAGAAAATTGCAAGCAACTTTATGAAAAATATAAAGATATAGATATACTTGTAAACAATGCAGGGTTTGGAGACTGCGGATATTTTGATAAAACAAATTTAGAGAAAGAACTACAAATGATAAATACAAACATTGTAGCATATCATGTTTTAACAAAACTATATTTAAAAGATATGAAAGCTAAAAATAGTGGAAAAATTCTAAATGTAGCATCAATTGCTGGATTTATGCCAGGACCACTAATGGCAACATATTATTCAACAAAAGCTTATGTAGTAAGACTTTCAGAAGCGATTAGAGAAGAATTAAAAAAAGAAAGTTCAAAAGTACAAATAAGCATCTTATGCCCAGGACCTGTAGATACAAATTTTAATAAAGTAGCAGATGTTCAATTTGCACTAAAAGGTTTAAGTAGTGAATATGTAGCAAAATATACAACAGATAAATTATTCAAAGGAAAATTTTATATTGTGCCTGGCTGGAAAATCAAACTAGCCAAATTCGGAGCAAAAATTGCTCCAAACACACTTGTTGCAAAGATTTGTTATAATATGCAGAAGAGAAAAATATAGACAAGAAAAGCCTTTTTTACGAAAGGCTTTATTTTTTTTTGAAATTAGAATGAACCAAAAAGAAAAAACAATAGTCTTAATAATAGGAGGATGAAAATGTCAGATTTAGAAAAAGCCATGGCAGGAGACAAAGAGGCATTTAGTAGAATAATAATTCAAAACAAAGAATCTATGTATAAAACAGCAATAGTAATATTGAAAAATGAAGATGATGCATATGATGCTTTACAAGAAGCATTAATAAAAATGTACAGCAATATAAGTAAATTACAAAATAAAGAAATGTTCAAATATTGGAGCAAAAGAATAATCATAAATAGTTGTTATGACCTTATAAATAAAAACAAAAAAGTTGTAAATATAACAACGAAACTAACAGAAAACTATGATGAAACAGTAGAAGATATCTATAATTGTGAAGATGAACTTGTAAAAATACTTGAAAATATCGAACCAGATTTAAGATTAACAGTAACATTATATTATTATGATGAATTGTCAATCAAAGAAATATCAAAAGTTTTAAACATTCCAGAAGGCACAGTAAAGTCAAGATTAGCAAGGGCAAGAGGAAAATTATATGATATATTAAAAGGAGGTGAAGAAAGTGGACAAAAGTGATGAAGAAAAAGATTTGTACATAAAATCAAAAATTAAAGATGGACATATACCAGAAAAAATTGATAACTTATTTAATAATTCAATAAATTTAGAAAAAGAGAGGGGAATTAATATGAATATTAATGAAATAAATGAACCTCAAAAGATAAAACCAAAGAAACTTTGGGTAAAAAGAACTATAGCAACAGCTGCATGTGCAGTAATAGTACTTGGTGGTGGAAATATATATGCAACAACACAAGGATATGAAAACATATTTTTTATGATTAAACATTTAGTGACAAAAGATGAAACAGTACATAATGATAAATCAGATATATTATCAGACAGAGATATAACAATATCATATGAAACAATCAATCTAACAGAAAATATTGTAATGCAAGTTCAAAAGATACAAATAAATGGTAAAGAAGCTAAACTAATATTAGCGATAAAAGAAAAAGAAGCAGAAAATAGTGATGAAGTTGTTCCTTTAAAATATGAAGTATACAATTCTGAAAACAAAATATTGTGTTCACAACTTAGCTCAAAAGGAGACAATGAATCTACATATACAGAAGAATTGAATTTGAAAAATTATGACACATCTGAAGGCAAATTAGTATTAAAAATATTTAAAGCTAATGGCGATGAAATTACAACTTTAAGAATTGATGTTGAAAATAAAACAATTGAAGTTGAAGATGCAGAAGAAGCTCTTCAAAAAATTTCTGAAACAAAATTAAAGAAATTCTTGGGAGAAGTTACAGGAACTACATGCTTAGATATTTCAAATATAGAATATTGTGCAGGAATATATACAGCAACATTTACATATGCAAAACTTCCAAAAGACACATTTAAAATAGACATGAATAAAATTGATATTTACCAAAGTACTATAACATTTAAATTAGATAATACAGAATTTAAAGAAATAAAATTAAGTACAGGTGTTATAATATCCAAAGCAGAAACATCTGGTGATGAGAAGAATGAGACAGGAAAAACAGATACAGGAACAACAAATAAAAATAATAATAACAACAATAACACTTCAAATACAGGTTCAGATATTTTTGAAGAAATAAAAAATAAATTTGTAGGAAAATGGAATTATGCTTATATGACAGGAAATGAAGCATTACCTAAAATATCAGACATATATGGAGAAGATGTAAAAATTCAATTAACCTTGAATGCAGACGGAACATTTGAAGAATTGCAAAATGGTAAAACATATACGGGAACTGAAAAAGGAAAATATGAACAAGTAAGTGACTCAATGATAAAAATGACTTATACAGATAATTGTGTAGTATATGCAATGTATCAAACTAACATGTTTGGAGAAACAATATTAACACATATCTCAAAAAATAATCAGATGATGTACGAATGCTACTTACCAGAAAATGCAGAGGCAAATACAAATAGAACAACATATGTAGGGGAATGGTGGAGAACCTATAATGTAGACCATGACGAAGATAAAGAATTGAAACTTGTACTTGGACCAACAGGACTATATGAAAAAGTGGATACAAATAATAGAGTTTTAGAATCAGGAAGATATACAATGCAAAAAGACAATATGTTCAATAAAATTGTATTAAAAAACAACAATAGAGAAGAAGAATTACTATATTCAAATGGAACTGGTGTAAGAACATTACATTATAGCAAGGGAAGACAAGTTTATAAAAATGCAGAAGATATAAAATAGTGTGAAAAGGTTGGAAAATAATTATAATAATTTAATTCTTTTCCAACCGGATTCTCACTTTGAGAAAAGAAGGAGATAAAAAATGGAAAAAAAGAAATTAAGTATAGGAACAGTAATTATATTATTAGTAATAGTTGCTGTAATAGCGGTAGGTGCAACATATATGATTATGAAACCAGAAAAACAAAACACAAATTCTAATGGAGTAGAGAAAAAAACAAGCAATTCAGATATTTCAAAAGAATCAGATGTAGCAAATTCAGAAATACCAAAAAATAACACAGAAGATAAAAAAGATTCAGAAGACAAATATTTTATTTTGTATGAAGGTAAAGAAATTGAGAATAAAACAGGAATACAAAATCTTTCTGATATGAAAATAACTAATGAAGCAAATACAAAATATAATACTAAATATTATAATTACGAAAATGGAAAATATGTTGGAGAAAAAACTGGAACATTTGGAGAGCGAACAACAGAAGGAGAATCTTGTGTAGAAAATGTTAGTAAAATAGCTATTTCAAAAAAGACAGATGCATTACCTAGAACATATAGTACAATAAAAGAATTGCCAAAGGAACTAGAAGAAATGGCTGATTATTCAAGTGTAGAAATAAATAAGATTGACTTAGATGGTGATGGAAAAGAAGAATACATAGTATGTTATACAGTTGACTACAAAGAAGGAGAAATTGGAGATGGCGAACCAGAAGCATCTTCTGGAATAATGTTACTTGATAGTAATTATAAGAAAGTAGCTGATTTAGCAATACTAAAAAATGGTTTTTGGGGAGATATAAAAGAAGAGTCTAGTAAAGTATTCTTATCACTAAAAGACGTAGATTATATAGATTTAGATAATGACGGAATAATGGAAATTTTAATAAGGGTTCCACAATATGAAGGAAACCAACTAAGTATTCTAAAATATAACAAAGGAAAAATTGATGGAAAAACTAACTTAGAAGTTAATGTTAGTAAATAAAGGAGAAGATAAAAAATGGAAAAAAAGAAATTAAGTATATGAACAGTAATCATATTATTAGTAGTAGTTGCTGCAATAGCAGTAGGTGCAACTTATATGATTACAAAAACAGAAAAACAAAACACAAATTCTAATGGAGTAGAAAATAATTCTGAAAGTTTAGACACAGCCAAGACAGAAAATGAAAATAAAACAACAAATACAACTGCAGATATAAAATCAAATACGAATTCAAATACAAACACTACTAATAATATAGGTAGTACATCAAAAACAGAAGAAGATAAACTTTCAGAAGTAAACAATAAAAATATTGATGAAATTGCAAAAAAATTATTTGAGAATGGATCTGAAAAAATTAGAGAAACAGAATATAGCGATTATTCTGAGTATGAACAAGCTAATCCAACGGTAGAAAAGAAAATAAATGGAAAAATATATATAAAGAGGAATGTTCTTTATGAAGACGTAAAAAAGGAATATTCAAAAATTTTTACAGGTGAAGCGCTTGAAAAATTTTTAAATATAAGATTTGCTAATGTAGATGGATATTTATACGTTATGGAAGGTGGAGCATCTGGATATTCTATAACGAATATAAAATTAACGAGAACTTCTAGTGATAATAACACAGTTAAATATAGTATAAAATATAATGATATGTTTGAAGAAGAGGTTTATGAAGAAGAATCTTGTAATATGACTATAAAATTAGAGAATAATGAATATAAGATTTCAGAAATTAATTATGGACGATTAGGAACAAAAAATTAAAAAATTAAAATTCATACTTTAAAAGGTATGAATTTTTTTAATATCAATATAATAGATGAGAGGAGGAAGCACAATGATAAAAATGAAAGAATTACCATATCCATTAAATGCATTAGAACCATATTACAATCAAGACACATTAGATATACATTATAATATTTTATATAAAGGGTATGTAGATAACACAAACAAAACTAAAGAAAAGCTAGAAGATGCAAGAAAAACAAATGATTTTACAAGTATAAAATGTTTAGAAAAAGATTTAAGCTTTTTTGGGTCAGGGGTAATCTTGCATGAATTATTTTTTGAAAACATGGGGCCAGCTGTTCCAACAAGTCCAGATAATAACCTAATGGAACAAATAATTAAAGACTTCGGAAGTTACGAAAAATTTAAAGAACAATTCACAGAAAGTAGCAAAGTTGTGGAAGCTTCTGGTTGGAATTTGTTAGTATGGGTACCTGATTTTTGCAAATTAGAAATTTTACAATGTGAAAAACATCAGAATTTAACTCTATGGGGATGTAAACCATTATTAGTTTTAGATATGTGGGAACACTCGTATTTTTTACAATATAAAACTAAAAGACCAGATTATATTAATGCATTTTGGAATATTGTGAATTGGAATGAAGTAAATAAAAGGTTTAAAAATATAGCCACTTAACGTTTGTTAAATGGCTATATTTTTTGAAGGAATCTTATAGGAAAATATCAATAATTTCACATCAAAGTAAAAAATGTAAAATTACTAAAATTAAGAAAAAAGACACTGCAATGTCTAATAAGTATCCCATAAGCCGTATGATTGTGTTTGAATCTTCTCGCATTTCTGTACAAAGGTCAAAGATAATTTGAAGCAACCCAATAAACAGAACAAAAAGAAAAAGATGACATATCAGACGTATCATAGTAATTCCTCCTTAAGCTTAAAAAATATATACTATTATAGTATAACAATTTTGATGGAAAATTGCAAGTTGGTATTTAGTTAATTGTTTGTTATAAAAAACTTTAACATACCTATTGACAAAGACATATAATAATGATAGTATGAAGATATAAACATATGAACAACTATTCATACGAAAACAAAAGAATAAAAAGGAGGAAGTATGGAAGACGGAATAGTAGATATAGAAAAAGTAAAAAAAATAAAAAAGATAATGCCAAGTGATGAACTATTATTTGATATAGCAGAAGTATTTAAGGTATTTGGAGATACAACAAGAATGAAAATAATAAGTGCATTATTAGAAGCGGAATTATGTGTAGGAGATATAGCAGAAATCACAAATTCAACGCAATCAGCAATATCACATCAATTAAGAGTATTAAAACAGGCAAAATTAGTAAAATTCAGAAAAGAAGGAAAAATAGTATATTATTCACTAGATGATGAGCATGTTTCTGAAATGTATGAAATGGCCAAGAGACATATAGAAGAAGAATATGAAAGAAAATAATGCACGGAAAAAAAGCGATCTGAAATGTGCAAAATTGCACGGAAAAAAAGCGATCTGAAATGTGCAGAAAGGAAGGCAAAATATGAAGAGATATGAATTTATATTAAAAGATTTAGACTGCGCAGCATGTGCAAATGAAATACAGGAAAAATTAGCAAAAAATCCTGAATTGCACAATGTAAATGTTAATTTTGCAAAACTAAAATTAACATATGAAACAGACACAGTAAGTGTAGAAGAAGTTAGAAAAGCTGTAAAAGAGCAGGAGCCAGATGTTGAAATGATTTCAGCAGAAAAAATGAAAGAGATAGAAAATAAAAAAGAATCTAAAATGGGAGCTCAAATTGCAAGATTATTAATAGGAATTATAATAGCAGGAATTGGTTTATATGCAAAATTACCAGATACAATTAGTACAATATTTATAATTTTAGGATATGTAATTTTATTATACAGAACTGCAAAAAATGCATTCAAAATGTTATTTGCAAGTAAAAAAATAAACGAAAACTTTTTAATTACAGTTTCATGTGTTGGTGCTTACTTAGTTGGGGAACATATGGAAGGATTAATGGTAATTATTTTATATGAAATAGGAAAAATACTTGAAGAAAAATCAATTAGTAAAAGTAGAAAATCTATTAAAGATTTGATGGATATTAAACCAGAATATGCAAATTTAAAGACTGAAAATGATATTCAAAAAATTTCACC
>ULXP01071925.1_pt1 | contig 13374 bp, 10 predicted proteins | sample 1961351 | NCBI WGS metagenome assembly ULXP01 (sample SAMEA4835840, study PRJEB28245) | human gut metagenome | biome: gut microbiome; material: fecal sample | place: Denmark | collected 2008 | reverse complement strand
GAAGTATCCTGCGTGATTGATACTATAAACAAAGCCAAAGCCCGCCGAAATATCGACCAACCATTAATCATCCACTCAGATCGTGGCAGCCAGTATGTTGCAAAAGAATATAAAAAAGCAACCGAAAACATGCAGCGCAGTTATTCGAAGAAAGCTTTTCCGTGGGATAATGCGTGCATTGAATCCTTTCATTCTATTATCAAACGTGAATGGCTCAATCGCTTTAAAATCCGCGATTACAAGCAAGCATACCGTCTGATTTTCGAATATCTGGAAGCTTTTTACAACACGAAACGAATTCACAGCCATTGCGACTTTATGTCACCAGACGAATTCGAACGAGTATATGAAAGAACACACACTAAGGCGGAGCTTCTGGCAAGTTAAAATGGGGAGAAATTTCTCATTTTAACTTGTACTAAATCTTGACATAGGACCAAGAAGAGTATTTTGAAAAGGGAATGCAGGAAGAAGATAGTTTTAAATCCTGATAAAATATTTATGGCAGAGCAGAACGGTAGATTTGCTGCTTTTTCTTCTTTATAGATTTTTTCTTATTTTCATAGGGGCTTCCAAAGAAATTTGGAAGCCCTATTTCTTTTGTTCATGATAATAAAATATTTTTGTTTTATCAAAAACAGGGTGATAATCGAACGTATTTTCTGCTATAATAATATCTATACCAGAAAAACAGAAAGCGAGGCATCGTCCGGTCATGAGTAATTCATCCCATATTTATATTGCAATCGATCTTAAATCTTTTTATGCATCGGTAGAGTGTGTCAAACGGAAATGTAATCCGCTGACGACAAATCTTGTTGTTGCGGATGAGAGCAGAACAGAAAAAACGATCTGTCTTGCGGTATCACCGTCACTGAAAGCATATGGAATCCCGGGACGTGCGAGATTATTTGAGGTTGTGCAGAAAGTAAAGCAGATCAATAAAGAGCGGAGAAGCAGGATTGCCGGAGGTGTGTTTACCGGAAAATCAGCAAATGCGGAAGAACTGAAAAAAGATCCGGCACTGGAACTGACCTATATTGCAGCACCGCCACGCATGGCATTATATATGGAAGAAAGCAACCGGATCTATGATATCTATTTAAAATATGTAGCACCGGAAGATATGCATGTCTATTCGGTGGATGAAGTATTTATGGATGTGACGCATTATCTGAGAACATACCAGATGAGCGCAAGAGAACTGGCAGAGAAAATGATCCGGGATGTTTTAAGTGAGACGGGGGTTACGGCAACTGCCGGTATTGGCACCAATCTGTATCTGTGCAAAGTTGCAATGGATATCGTTGCGAAACGTGTGACACCGGATGCGAACGGAGTGCGGATCGCAGAACTTGATGAGATGAGTTACCGCAGGCGGTTGTGGAATCACAGACCACTGACGGATTTCTGGAGAGTCGGTGGCGGTTACCGGAAAAAATTAGAAGCGGCAGGGTTGTATACGATGGGAGATATTGCACGCTGTTCCTTAGGTGGTGAACAGGATTTTTATAACGAGGAGCTCCTATATAAAATGTTTGGTATCAATGCAGAACTTCTGATCGATCATGCGTGGGGCTATGAGCCGACGACGATTGATCTGATCAAAATGTACAAGCCCCAGACAAACAGCATCAGTTCCGGACAGGTACTGCAGTGCCCTTATGAATTTGAAAAAGGAAAACTGATCGTTCGGGAAATGACAGATCTGCTTGTCCTGGATCTGGTGGAAAAGCGTCTTGTTACAGATCAGATGGTGCTTACGATCGGCTATGATATTGATAATCTGACGGACCCGAAGCGGAAAAATGCGTATCACGGGGAAGTAACCATCGACCGCTATGGAAGGAAGGTGCCAAAGCATGCACATGGGACGATCAATCTGAAAAGCCAGACATCATCCACAAAACAGATCATGGATGCCGTTATGGAGTTATATGACCGTATTGTGGACAAAAATCTGCTGATCCGCAGGATTTATGTCGTTGCCTGCAGATTGTCGGATGAAGCGTCTGCAAAAAAAGAAGAAACGTTTGAGCAGCTTGATCTGTTTACGGACTATGCCGCATTAGAACAGGAAAAACAGGCAGAAAAAGAAAAAATGGAAAAAGAGAGAAAATTGCAGGAGGCAGTCCTCAGTGTAAAAAAGAAATATGGAAAAAACGCCATGCTAAAGGGGATGAATCTACAGGAGGGAGCAACTAGCGTGGAACGAAACCGCCAGATCGGAGGGCATAAGGCATGAAGGGAAAAAATGTATTTATAGAAAAGGAAACACACAAATATGATGATATCATCAATCTGCCGCATCATGTCTCAGCAAAACATCCGCAGATGGAGCTGTTAGACAGAGCAGCACAGTTTTCGCCTTTTGCAGCACTCACAGGACATGAGGATTCCATTCGTGAGACAGCAAGAAGAACGGAAGAGTTTCTGGAATTGGAAGAAGATAAAAAAGAGCAGCTTGATGAAAAGATACATGTTTTACAGGAAAATTTATGGAAGAAACCGGAGATCATAGTCACTTATTTTGTGCCGGACGAAAAGAAAGACGGTGGTGCTTATGTTACGCATCGTGGCAGAATACGGAAAATAGATACCTATCGGCACAGACTTTTGTTTGAAGATGGAACGGATGTAGGTATGCAGTATATTTTTGAGATAGATGGTGAAATGTTTGGGATTACAGAGTGAAAGTGACTAGTGTACTGTATCATTGACTTTCAGCTAAATAACGCAGGATAAATTTTCAGTCTGCAAGGCGGAGGAATGAGGCGTAGCGGTGGCTACGTCGATTGACGACAACGCAGCAGATGAAAACTTATACAAGTTATTTGGCGAAATGTCAGTGATACAGTACGCTAGTGGTGAAATTTGACAATCAATATTTCGGATGATATAATTTCCCGATAATAGGGATTTTTGCTCTATTGAAGAATATGGATTAGTTAAGGAGCATGTGAAGCATGAAAAATATATGGCATATTTTTAGCGGAGATATGAAAAGATTGGTGCGTAATCCATTTGCATTGGTCATTGCGATTGGTCTTTGTATCATACCTTCGCTGTATGCGTGGTTTAATATATATTCGAACTGGGATCCGTATGCAAATACCAAAAATATCAGGATTGCAGTAGCGACAGAGGATGAGGGATACCAGATGGATGATGGAACTACCGTTAATATGGGTGATTCGGTCATTGAGAGCTTGAAAGAAAATGATAAGATCGGATGGGTGTTTACAGATACAAAAGAAGCTGCTTTAGAGGGCGTCTACAGCGGTGAGTATTACGCAGCGGTCATCATCAGTTCTGACTTTACATATAGCATGTATAATGTATTCCGCGAAGATTTTAAGGGACCGACCATTTCTTATTATGAGAACGAAAAAAAGAATGCCGTAGCGACAAAGATTACGGATTCCGCGGTGTCCACTTTAAAACAGAGTATCAATGAGCAGTTCATACAAGTGGTTGCAAGTAATATATTTGAGCAGACAAATCACATTTCAGAACAGATGGAAGAAGATGATAAGTTTGCATATTTTCAGGGCAAACTGGAGAATTTGAACGAGAATCTGATCAGTTACAGTAAAATGATCGATACATTTATTGCCGGAAATGAGGAACTCTCCCAGGCAGTTGCAGAGGCAAAGGGCAGCATACCGGGACTTAGTGATAAGGTATCTGACGGTGCAAAGAATTTTGGCACGGCAAAAAGCAGCCTGGATGAGACAAAAACATCGTTAAATTCATTCAGTGAAAATGTAAACCAGACAATGACGAGTATTAACGATTCGATCAATAAGATACAGAGCAGCATCAATGCGACAAATCTCGCCGGGGATGCACAGCAGACCGCAGACAGCCTGAATCAGGCAGCATTAGACGCAGTGGAACTGCAGAGGGAACTGGATCGTCTGCAGGAACATTTGAAAAAGGTGGTTGTCGAAAAGAACGTGTCGGATGATGACCGCGCCGTTATTCAGAAGATCATTGAGACAATTAAATCGATCAATGGTGGCGCAACGGATATTGAAAAAGCAATCAGCAGCATTAATCAGATTGCGATGGGATTTTCAGGAGATTCCAAGACAGATGCAATCAATACGCAGGTATCAGGAAGCATGGTTGCGGATGCGATAAATCAATCACTGTCTGATATGACGCAGGTTCTTACTACCTGTTCACAGGCAATCACAAATATGCAGGAGATGTATACGACGAGTCTGGTTCCACAGCTGGACAATGTGATCGACAGTATGAGCCAGATGTTGAATAACGTATCAGATATTCTGACAAGACTAGACGATACATTAGGAGATATGAATTCCGTATTTTCCGGCATTGAGACAACTGTGACAGGTGCAAATGACAGTTTAGAACAAATTCAGACGGTTATTGATGGCGTGAGTGAAAAGTTAACGAAGCTGTTGGATCGGTTGAATTCTGTTGAAGACGATGAAAAAGTACAGGCATTTATAGAGTTTATGAAAGGTGATCCGGAAGGCTATGGAGAGTTCTTCTCCCAGCCGGTACTGGTTACGACAGAGGAAGTTTATCCAATTCCAAACTATGGATCAGCGATGACTCCGTTTTATACAATCCTTGCAATCTGGGTTGGAGGAACGATTCTTGTTGCACTGATCAAGGTAAAGGCAGAACCAAAAGATCTGGAAAATGTAAAATCGTATCAGCTCTTTTTTGGAAGATATCTGATGTTTTTTGTGATGGGACAGTTACAGGCACTGATCATTGTACTGGGAGATATCTATATCCTGCACTGTCAGATTTTATATCCAGTATGGTTCTGGCTGGTGGCATCACTTGCAAGTGTTACATTTACATTACTGATTTATTCACTTGCACTTTCCTTTGGTGATGTAGGAAAAGCTCTTGCAGTTGTTATTATGGTAATTCAGATTGCGGGATCCGGCGGAACGTTTCCAATCGAACTTTTGCCGGCAGTTTACCGTAATATATACATATTTTTCCCGTTTCCGTATGCAATCAATGCCATGCGTGAGACGATTGGCGGTATGTACGGAAGTGACTATATGAGGAATCTGGCAGAACTGATGATTTTTGCCGTGGTCGGACTTCTGATCGGACTGGTGATCCGTATCCCATTTGTGAAACTGAACCATTTTGTGGAAAAACGAATGGAAGATACAAAAATGATGTAACAGAAGTGAAGTATAAGAAATAAGATTTGTCATAGATAACAGAATGGAGAAAAAATGGAAGAAAAAAGCAGATACGAGGAAATGTACGGAAAACTCGTTGCATATGAACAGAATATCCATTTGCAGAATCAGAAAAGAATCAAGATCGGGCTCAAATGCATTGCAATCATTCCGCCTATATTTTTGATTCTGTTATTCTGGACGGACAGCAACAAGGTTGTTTTCCTGATTTTATGGATCGTATCGTTGTTTGCGCTTGCAACTTATCTGATCCTTGTCGAGTATGTAGATTATAACCTGCAGGAGAAGTTAAATGAACTGCGGGATGAAGAAGATAAAGATGTGGATGTTCTTATGGGAAAACAGCTTGATGAAGTAGAGGAAAACATTAAGAATGCCTTTCAGAAATTAGATGAAAAGTTTAATTCTGAAACAGAATTTTCCAAAATTGCAGAGAACGATACAAAGGAGAAAACAGAATGAAAAATATATTTAAAATCTTTATCTCCGATGTGAAACGGATTTTTCAAAACGTGGTCGCTGTTGTGGTCATCATGGGACTTTGTGTGATTCCATGTCTTTATGCATGGTTTAATATATTTTCAAACTGGGATCCGTATGGCGAAAGTTCAACATCAAACCTGAAGGTTGCAGTGGTGTCAGAAGATGAGGGTGTAAGTGTGGCAGGTATTTCTGTCAACATTGGTTCGTCTGTGGTCGAAGCGTTACAGGAAAATAAAGTTATGGGCTGGGTGTTTACGGAGACGTCGGATGAAGCAGTGGATGGTGTATATAGTGGTGAATATTACGCGGCTCTTGTGATTCCGGATAATTTTACGGAGGAGATGATCAGTTTCCTTGGAGGTCAGATCGAACACCCGGATATTATTTATTATGAAAATGAAAAGAAAAATGCAATAGCTCCTAAAATCACTGCAAAAGCAAAAACATCTGTCCAGGAACAGGTAAATGCAACTTTCGTGAGCACGCTTGCAGAGGCAATGATGCAGGTTGGGGATGCAGTTGCAGGAGCAGATGTTGACGGAGGCTCCCTTGCGGATACAATTACGCAGCGTCTGAATGATGTAAACGGTGATCTGCAGAGTTATATTAATATTTTAAATTCATTTGCAAGTATATTAAATTCCGCGCAGAGTATTGTCGCGACAAGTCAGGTTATGCTTCCGGGACTTGACTCTATGGTTTCTACAGGTCAGGATACGGTAAACAGCATGGAAGGACTGATCGTTGCCGGAAATGCAACAACGGATACGGTTACCCAGATGGTTACATACAGTTTTGATCTGGTTGAAATTAGTCTGAATAATGTGTCCATGGTTGTGCAGAATGACATGGACAAACTTGGAAAATATCAGGATGCGGCGGGAAATGGATTGAATGCGGCCACATCCGTGGTGCCTTATCTGGAAAAAATGTTTGATGACTCAGTTTCAAGCTGGGAAGGCACAGCAGATGATGAAACAAGACTGCAGATTCAGGGTGTGCGTGGCCGCTTAAAGATGATTGAATTTGATTTGAACGGACTTGCAGAAAACGGAACTGCCACAGGGGATGATATCAATACCTTAAAAGGACAGATTACAACGGAAATTGAAAATTGTAAGACGGCTCTTGATGCATTGCAGCATACGTTTGAGTATTCCGTAAAGCCACAGCTTGATTCCACGTTAAACGCAATGCAAAGTTCCATGATTGCGACAACATCAATTTTAAACGGAATCAATGCAGATTTTGGCGATGTGGAGAAGGTGCTGTCAAAATACGAGGATACACTTTCAAGAGGAAGTGTGGATTTATATGATTCGTTGCAGATGGCACAGGAATTAGAGAATAAACTGACACAGATCATCGCAGATTTTACAACATTGCGTCAGGATGAACAATACAAACAGTTTATGGAGATACTAGAGACTGATCCACAGCAGCTTGGCAATTTTATTTCGTCTCCGGTAAATCTTGATACGGTAGGAATTTATGAGATTGAAAATTACGGATCTGCCATGGCTCCGTTTTATACGATACTGGCATTGTGGGTAGGTGCACTGATTTTGGTTGCAATCATTCATGTAAAAGTAGAACCGGAAGATGGTATCACAGATATAAAACCATATCAGGCATACTTCGGACGTTATATCCTGTTCTTTTTGGTAGGACAGACGCAGACTCTGATTACGATACTTGGAGATCTGTTTTATGTGCGGATACAGTGCCACAATCCATTCCTGTTCTGGCTTGCCGGAGCAGTCAGCAGTTTTGTGTTTACGCTGTTTATCTATTCACTTACCGTCGCATTTGGGAATGTCGGTGAGGCACTTGCAATCGTTGTCATGGTTATTCAGGTGGCAGGCGCAGGCGGAACTTTCCCGATAGAGACATTGCCACAGGTATACCAGTCACTTTATAAATATCTGCCGTTTCCATATGGAATGAATGCCATGAGAGAGACAATCGGCGGAATTTATCAGATGAATTACTGGATCTATGTCGGAAAACTTGCGATTTATTTAATTATTTCACTGGTTATTGGACTTCTTGTTGCGATACCGTTCCGCAAACTGAACCATATCATTGAGAAGAGCAAGGAAAATACAGAGATCATGATCTAATTTAATGCTAAGGAGATAAAAATGTTATTGATACGGATGGTATTACTTTTGACAGGACTTCTTATGGTGATTGCACCGGGAGCCTGTACGCGAAAAGACCAGAGAGGTGATCTAAGCGCAGAAAAAAGGATCAGGCAGATTGGCATTTGGTTTGTGGCAGCTGCGGTTATATGGATCATTACCGCAAAGTTTTTCTGAAAATCCGGCTATGATTTTGGATAGATGAAAATTGTTTATTGACAAAAAATTTCCATGTGATATCATAGCTTTAGTGTGATGTGTGATTAAAGTAATAAACTATTGGAGATGCAGAATGAGAAAACAGGTATTATCTCTATTAGTGGAGAATAACCCGGGTGTGACAAGTCATATTTCAGGACTTTTCAGCAGAAGAGGTTACAACATTGACAGTTTTTCTTCCGGCGTGACCGCGGATCCGAGATATACGAGGATTACGATCGTTGCGACCGGTGATGAACAGATCTTAGAGCAGATTGAAAAACAGCTTGCAAAGTTAGAAGATGTGGTAGACATCAAAAAACTTGAGAATGGTTCATCGGTGACAAGGGAGTTGATCTTAGTAAAGATTCGCGCAAAGGATACAGAGCGTCAGTCAATCTTAAATGTGACGGAGATCTTCCATGGAAAAGTTGTGGATGTAACCCATGACTCGATGGTAATTGAATTGACAGGTCATCAGGACAAGCTGGATGCTTTCTTAGATCTTTTGTCCGGATATGAGATTTTAGAACTTGCAAGGACCGGACTGACCGGATTGTCGAGAGGCATTTCCGATGTCGTTATGTTAGACGAGGACGGCAAAAAAGTATCATTATAACAAATAAGCAGATAAGAATATGCAAATACATATTTTTTATTAAGAAACCAAAACTGGAGGAAATTAATTATGGCAGCAAAAATATTTTATCAGGAAGACTGTAACCTTTCACTTTTAGATGGAAAGACAATCGCAATCATCGGCTACGGCAGTCAGGGACATGCACATGCATTGAACTTAAAAGATTCCGGATGCCATGTTATCATTGGTCTTTATGAAGGAAGCAAATCCTGGGCAAAAGCTGAGAAACAGGGATTTGAAGTATATACAACAGCAGAAGCAGCAAAGAAAGCTGATATCATCATGATCTTAATCAACGATGAAAAACAGGCAGATATGTACAAAAAAGATATTGAGCCGAACCTTGAAGCAGGTAACATGTTAATGTTCGCACATGGTTTCAACATTCATTTCGGATGTATCGTACCTCCAAAGGATGTAGATGTTACCATGATCGCTCCAAAAGCTCCGGGACATACAGTACGTTCTGAGTATCAGGCTGGAAAAGGAACACCTTGTCTGATCGCTGTTGAGCAGGATGCAACAGGAAAAGCACAGGATCTTGCATTAGCATATGCACTTGGTATCGGTGGAGCAAGAGCTGGTGTTCTTGAGACAACATTCCGTACAGAGACAGAGACTGACCTTTTCGGTGAGCAGGCAGTTCTTTGCGGTGGTGTTTGTGCATTGATGCAGGCTGGTTTCGAGACATTATGCGAAGCTGGTTATGATCCAAGAAACGCATATTTCGAGTGTATCCATGAGATGAAGCTGATCGTAGACTTAATCTACCAGTCAGGTTTCGAGGGAATGAGATATTCTATCTCTAACACAGCAGAGTATGGTGATTACATCACAGGACCGAAGATCATCACAGCAGATACAAAGAAAGCAATGAAACAGATTCTTACAGATATCCAGGATGGTACATTTGCAAAAGATTTCTTACTTGATATGTCTCCTGCAGGTCGTCAGGTACATTTCAAAGCTATGAGAAAGAGAGCAGCAGAGCATCCATCAGAGCAGGTAGGTAAAGAGATCCGTAAACTGTATAGTTGGAACAACGAAGAAGATAAATTAATCAACAACTAATTTTAGCTGCGGAAAGAAACGATAAAGGATGCATTCAGCTGTATTATGAATGAATCTATTGTTTTGAAAAGACAGGATAAGAGAATCGCCACAGGGTAAATCCGTGTGGCGATTTTTTTGGCTCTTTGCCAAGATTCGAGGCAAAATTTTTAAACATTTGCGGAGAATGGAAAATATTTTTTTGGTGACAGAGGGCATATCAGGAAATGGCTCCTATACATGGTTAGCACTTGACAAAATGATGGTATGTGATAAAATAGTCATGTTGTGAATAAAATACATCAGACTTTGATAAGGAATAGTAAGAATTTTTTACTTTTCAGAGAGCTGCCGGATGCTGCGAGGCAGTAAAGAAAAATTCCCAACTCGCCTTTGAGTCCTTTTACCCAAGCTATAGGTGATAGTGTGTAAGTAAAAGCGTGTTATCTGCGTTAAGGATCATAAGAGCGTATTATCTTGTTTTCATGTTATAAATTAGTCGGCCGGATGTGCAGATGGATTTTAATAATGATAGATCGGATATGAAATCACAAGGATACGAATTAGAGTGGTACCACGGAGTAAGATAGACTTCGTCTCTAAGAAGATGTGTAATTTAAAACCATATCTTCGGAGACGGAGTTTTTTTTCGCAAAACAAGGGGGAAAATCCTCTCCTCGCCATAGTGCTCGGATTTTTCTTCGAAAAACAAGGAGGAAAATCCTCTCCTCGTCAAAGGACTCGGATTTTGCTCCGCAAAACAAGGAGGATTATATGTCAGAACTTTACAATCACAAAGTCGTTGAGAAGAAATGGCAGAAAGTCTGGGATGACAATAAGGCTTTTGCTGCAACAGACGACTACAGCAAACCAAAATATTATGCACTGGTAGAATTCCCATATCCGTCAGGACAGGGACTTCATGTAGGGCATCCAAGACCTTATACAGCACTTGATATTGTTGCAAGAAAGCGCAGAATGCAGGGATATAACGTATTGTATCCAATGGGATGGGATGCATTCGGACTTCCAACTGAGAACTATGCGATCAAAAATAAAATTCATCCGAAGATCGTAACCGAGAATAATGTAAAACGTTTCAAGGAGCAGCTCCATTCTTTAGGTTATTCTTTTGACTGGGACAGAGAGATCAATACCACAGATCCAAGCTATTACAAATGGACACAGTGGATTTTCTTAAAACTGTTTAAAGCAGGACTTGCTTACAAAAAAGAGATGCCAATCAACTGGTGTACTTCCTGTAAGGTAGGTCTGGCAAACGAGGAAGTTGTAAATGGTGTCTGCGAGCGTTGTGGTGCTCCGGTTGTCCGCAAGGTAAAGAGCGAGTGGATGTTAAAGATCACCGATTATGCTGAAAAACTGCTAGAAGGCTTAAATGACGTAGATTATATCGAGCGCGTTAAGGTTTCCCAGAGAAACTGGATCGGCAAGTCACAGGGTGCAGAGGTTGACTTTGCCATTGCCGGAAAAGAGGACAAACTTCGTGTTTATACAACACGCTGCGATACATTATTTGGTGCGACTTACATGGTAGTTTCTCCAGAGCATCCGATCATTGATAAATACAAGGATGAATTAAAGAACTGGGATACCATCACGGCATACCGCGAGGAAGCTGCAAAGAAATCTGATTTTGAGCGTTCCGAACTTGCAAAAGAGAAAACGGGTGTGGAAATTGACGGTCTGATGGCAGTCAATCCGGTAACCGGAAAAGAGATCCCAATCTGGATTTCCGATTATGTACTGATGTCATACGGAACCGGTGCGATCATGGCGGTGCCGGCACATGATGAGAGAGACTGGGAATTTGCAAAGAAATTCAATATTCCAATGGTACAGGTTGTTGCAAAGAACGGTGAGGAAGTTGATATCAACGAAGCTGCATTTACGGATGTTGCAACCGGTGTTTTAATTAATTCCGAGTTCTTAAACGGATTGGAAGTAAAGGATGCAAAGGCAAAAATGATCGCATTCTTAGAGGAAAAAGGCATTGGTACTGCAAAGACCAACTATAAATTAAGAGACTGGGTATTCTCCCGCCAGCGTTATTGGGGCGAGCCGATCCCGATTGTTCACTGCGATAAGTGTGGCTATGTGCCGATCGATGAGAGCGAACTGCCACTGATGCTTCCTGAGGTAGAGAGCTATATGCCGACTGACAACGGAGAGTCACCGCTTGCTGCTATGACAGACTGGGTAAATACAACCTGTCCTTGCTGTGGCGGTCCTGCAAAGAGAGAGACAGATACTATGCCACAGTGGGCAGGATCTTCTTGGTATTTCTTAAGATATACCGATCCGCACAATGATGAGGCACTTGCAAGTCCGGAGGCATTAAAATATTGGATGCCGGTAGACTGGTACAACGGTGGTATGGAGCATACAACACTCCATCTGTTATATTCCAGATTCTGGCACAAATTCCTCTATGATGAGAAAGTAGTTCCATGTCCGGAGCCTTACCAGAAACGTACTTCCCACGGTATGATTCTTGGTGAGAACGGCGAGAAGATGTCAAAATCCAGAGGAAATGTCGTAAACCCGGATGATATCGTAAGAGAGTACGGTGCAGATACCTTAAGAACTTATGAGATGTTCATCGGAGCATTTGATCTTAGTGCATCCTGGTCTGAGGATGGTGTAAAGGGTTGCCGTCGTTTCTTAGAGCGTGTATGGAAGTTACAGGATATCATGACAGAAGAAACAGGATATTCCAAAGAACTTGAGACAAAGATGCACCAGACGATCAAAAAAGTCAGCAGTGATTATGAGAATCTGAAATACAATACCGCAATCGCAGCAATGATGGCTCTGATCAACGAGTTCTATAAGAAAAATGCTGTGACAAAGGGCGAGTATGAGACATTTTTGATTCTCTTAAACCCGGTTGCTCCGCATATCACAGAGGAACTTTGGCAGATCATCGGCGGAACAGGTTATGTATACCAGCAGAAATGGCCGGAGTTTGACGAGGCAAAAACAGTCGAAAACACAGTTGAGATCGCAGTACAGATTAACGGAAAAACGAAAGGAACATTGGCAATCGGCAGAAATGATGCAAAAGATGATGTGATTGCAAAAGCAAAAGAATCTATCGCAGATAAGCTGACCGGAAACATTGTAAAAGAGATCTACGTTCCGGGAAGAATTGTCAATATTGTAATGAAATAAGATGAAAAAAGGAACAAACTTATTAGAGGGTTCCATCTGGAAGGGGATTGTGTCATTTGCAATCCCCCTCTTTTTGGGAAACCTGTTTCAGCAGTTATACAATACCGCCGATTCTCTGATCGTCGGTAATTTTCTTGGCAGTGATGCGCTTGCGGCTGTCAGTTCTTCCGGCAGTCTGATTTTTCTGATGGTCGGATTTTTTAACGGGATTGCAGTCGGTGCAGGAGTGGTCATCTCGAAATATTTTGGTGCAGCAGATTATGACGGGTTGAAAAAAGCGGTACATACGAATATTGCATTTGGTCTGGTGTCCGGCTGTATCCTGACAGCAATCGGAATGATATTGGCACCGCAGATTCTTGTCCTGATGGGAACGCCGGAGTCAGTATTGCCAAATTCCATCGTATATTTCAGGGTATATTTTGCAGGATCAATCGCATTTGTCATGTATAATATCGTG
>ULXP01045207.1_pt1 | contig 13406 bp, 16 predicted proteins | sample 1961351 | NCBI WGS metagenome assembly ULXP01 (sample SAMEA4835840, study PRJEB28245) | human gut metagenome | biome: gut microbiome; material: fecal sample | place: Denmark | collected 2008 | reverse complement strand
CGCCTCTCGCATTAAGTTCAAAAGGTTTTTGCCTTTGTCGCTCTCTAAAAATTGAACCAGCGGTTCCAAAACCTCAACGGTATCTTTACACTCACGGCGCTGCTGCCGGCAGTGTGCAAGCTGCGTGGCCACTTTTGCCCGCTCCTTATAATCGAGGTTATCCAGTTCTAATTTGTGGAGGTAGTCCTGTGTGAGCCTGTCCATTCGGTTGACCTCGTCATAGTTCCACGCATAATCTTTCTGAGCGTTCTCCATTATCCTGCAAAACTCACTGATATATGGTGAGAATTGCGGCTTGCTCTTTTTCTTCACAGCATCACCTCAGAAACTTGCTGGGTTTTATTCCTTAAAAATGAAAGATAAGATTTCGCTTTCTGATGAAGGTTCGAAATCTGACTCGTCAGAATCTACAATGTAGTCGAAACAATAAGAGTTCCAAGCCCAATGTCCATCGACGCGGAAGCGGCAATCTCCACTATCCTCTTCAATAGTGGCTGTATCTTCATCTACATCCACATCCAAAATAGTAACAATCTGCCCAAGGTACTTATCCATGAGGCCATTTACATTTTGACCGCACCCCGGTTTCCACTCATCAACAATTTTAACTCTTATACCGGGCGCCAAAACATCAAGGTTTACCACCGGATAACCTCCTATCCATAGCTCACATCCGTCTTATCTGTGCGCAAAGAAATGAACACCGGGAATTGCAGAGAATCTGCTCCGGTGTTCTTATCATTCGATATTTCTTTGTACTTCACTTCACACAACACGCCGACCAGAGAATCCCGCTGTTTCCAGAATAGAATCCTCTGGTCATCGGTAAACCCGGAACCAACACGGACTTCGTTTCCTTTGTAATCGAGAACAAATGCACCCAATGTGCCAGCAAGTCGTCCTGTCCCCTCTTCACACCCGATGATGGGTAAGTCCATTGTGTAGAACCGCTTTACTTTCAGGATTCCATTGTGCCGCTTACATTTATATGGGACATCAAGATTGACTATCAGCCCCTCCTTATCCTCCCGCACCATCTGCTCCAACAGCTCTGTAATTTTGGACTGGTCAGTTCCACTGTATAGCACAGGCAAGATTTTGACCGGCCCATCTTTAGTCATGGTTGTCTGAATCGCATCAAGTGCCGGCCGGCGTTCCCGATAGGTTCCTGTACTCTGCCCTCTTTCAAAGTCAGGCGTGGACAGGAGGTCAAAAATCGTGTAGCAAATGCGTGTTTTATCACCATCTGAATTGATGATTCCAGTTGCAGTGCGGAACGCCTCATTGTCGCTCATACTGCCCTTATCATTCAACAACAGTTCGCCATCAAAAACGAAACTGTTTTCCTTGTCCCAAGCAAACTCCTTGGTGATATGCTCAAGCCCTTCAAATGGGACACCGCTCCTTGCGTACAGCTTACCTTTATAATAGGTAGCTCGCACGCCGTTCAGTTTTTGCGTCAGCGAAAACCATGTCCCAGGTTTGATGGGATACTTTTCAATAGGATAGGATTGCTGTACTTCCCATTCTGGAATAAGTCCCGATATAACCTTGTTGACGGTCTTAGCTGTCACACCAAGTCGTAGTGTCTTGGCAAGCAGCTTTGTATAAAACTCTGCCTCTCTCGGTTCACAAAGCTGCAAAAAGGCGCACACTTGATAAACTGTTGCATCGTCCAGAGCCCTGCGCTGGGAGAGCGTTTCGCACACATCGAAGATATCGCATAGGGTCAGTGTGATATCTGAACGATATTTCACAGGCTTTCTCAATGTGGCCTCAGAAATCTTATAGGTCAGCATAGGGTTCAGCGCATAGTACAGAAGTTTACAGAACGTTTCGTCATCCTTGTACTCCCGTAAAATTTCCTGCTTTTTAAGCGTACTGCTCTCATGCTGCAGCTTAAGAACCTTTTCAATAGAGCTCCACATACAGCCGCCCCCTATTTCACTTCCATTCTGGAGATTGTCCAAGAATAAATTGTGGCCAGTTCATATCGCGCATGGGAATCTCTGCCCAGATGAATTTCCGCATCATCCTCCCACGTCATATCCGGCTCCCAATAATCCTTTGGATAATACGATTTGACCTTTTGGGCGGCAGATTTCATATCATCAATCGCGTCTTCAACGTCACGGTATACGCCAACCACATCTGCGCCCTCGTTATCGGGAGTATTCCAATACCGGTGCAGAACAAACACAATCATACACTCACTCCCTCTCGCTCATCTTCTTAGCGAAATAAAATGCAAATGCGAATGGCGCAACGATAGGCCAAAGCAGTCCAACCCATACAGAGTTGAACACATCTTTGTCGCGCTTGTCCGCTTTAAGCTGGAAATAATAGTAAGTGGCGCCTATTGCCGCTCCAATAAGCACATACACCATAATCAAAAGGATTGCCATCAAGAATCATCTCCCGCCTTAAAGTTATATATCGGCTTGATAACGGCATCGATTGTAACAGTCGGTTCAATATTGTTTACGATGTCATCCATTCCCTTATAAGCCATCGGACATTCATCCAAAGTGCTGCGTCCGACAGATGTGGTATAGATTCCTTCCATCTGTTTCTTAAACTCTGAAACTGTGAATGTTTCCTTCGCTGCGCTGCGGCTCATCAGGCGACCTGCACCATGAGGAGCAGAAAAATTCCAATCCTCGTTGCCTTTGCCAGTACACAGTAGGCTGCCATCTCGCATATTGATTGGAATCAAAAGCCGTTCTCCACGCTGAGCAGATACGGCACCTTTTCGCAAAATCATGTTCTCCGTATCGATGTAGTTATGAATAGTTGTAAACTGCTCTACTACATGGAACCCCATTTCTTTGACGATAACATCCATCATGGCCTGACGGTTCAGCTCTGCGAACCGCTGAGCAATTCTCATATCGTGAATATACTGCTTAAACAAATCCCCTTCCACGTATGCCAAGGGCTTTGGTACGGGAGATTTTTTCGATTTCATATCTTTTAACACACTTTGAATCTCCGTTTGCCGTCCCTCGGATTTCAGGCTCTCGATAACCGCCTCAATTTCTTCTTTACTATATGAGGTTAGAGATTTATAAGCCGCCTCCTGATAGAAGTTGGCAATCTCTAAGCCCAAGTGTCGGCTACCGGAGTGAACAACAATATAGATGTTACCTTCTGAATCTTTGTTTGCCTCAATAAAATGATTGCCGCCGCCCAAAGTTCCGATGCTGTTATAAGCCCTATCCACATTCACATTTTTTGCACAATGCAATTCAGACAGGTCAATTTCTTGCGCATAACGGTGAGGCGAAGGCCGAATCTCGAAACCAGACGGGATGCCATTGCGGATTACCTTATCTAATTTCTGCGGCTCAATATAAGATTCCTTGATGCGGATAGTTTCCATACCGCATCCAATATCAACGCCAACCAGATTTGGGCATATTTTATCTCGAATAGTCATGGTGGTTCCAATTGTGCACCCAGCGCCGGCATGGATATCAGGCATCATGCGAACTTTACTATCCGAAACGTAGGGCTGGTTCAGGAGATTGATAACCTGTGAGATAGACTCATTGTCAACCACATTCGTAAACACCTTTGCGGCTGCGAATTTTCCTTGCAGCTCTATCATTTCACCACGCCTTTCTGGACATCATGTTTCACACGGTCTTGAACTTCAGTACGTTTTGCATTATTAAAACGGTCGAGTGTTCCAACTAAATATCCGGTGATACGGCGGATGCGCTCAAAGGGTACACCATCCCCAACAACACCATTCTGCTCTGTATAGATGTTCATACCACTCGCCCCTTTCTATTATTATAAAGGAGCGGATGATGTAATACCACCCGCTCCAGAGAGTTATTGAGCTGCCCGTCTGCACACCGAGGTTATTGTTCTCTAACCGAGGTGTGTACACAGAGTGTCATTTTTATCGAGCATAATTGGCTGGATTTTTTTGTTTTCGCTGAAAACAAAAATATACAGTCCAATTTGCGTGGATAAAAATGTAGAACCCAAACTCGTTCTTCTGCCATTGGCGAGAAGATGCTATGCCATTTTGCTTTAGTGTATATGTAGGCAGAGCCAATCTCCACGAGCCGCTCATATCAAAACACTTTCGTGTTATGACCAGATTACTTTAGAACCTTCGGAATATTCAGGTTGACAAAGTTGTTGAACCGTTCCTCTTCCTTCTGGATTCTTTGCAAACTTTCCTGCTGGATGACAGCAAATGCTGCGCTGCACATACCAATCAATTCTGCTGCCGAAAAATCCTCATCTTCAACCGACTCCTCATCACATTCATCGGTCGATTCTTCTTCATCAAAAACATCCTCATCTTCGAAGTCATCATCATCATCTTCATCCCAGTATCCGTTATTGTCCATCCACTCAAGCACATCATCTTTATAGTCGTCAAAATCAGAATCACCAAGACCTTCCCAGTCTCCATAATCATCACACCTGTAATAATCATATCCACTGGGGATATCGTCCAACTTAGAATGCAGCTCCTGCCATGTATACTCACAAGCCCAATCAGCCAGACGCTCATCGATATCCTCATTCATGCTTTCTTCGGAGTAAACATCATCGCAATAGCTGCATCCTACATCATTGCAGAACTCAATCAGCTCATACCAAACATTTACGGTATCCAAAAATTCATTTCTGGTCATGGCAATGCCTCCTTATTATTCACACTTTCAAGTCCTCTAAGCTTGATAAAAAACTTTGCATAAACTGCGTTTTTTCACTTGCTCTTTGGATTTCTTTCTCGTAATTCTCTCTGGCCCATCTTACCGCATCCTTACAGGATGCAATATTCTCCCGCATATACGCTCGAACGGCCACATCGCTATCATCAAATGGTACATTGAGTATCTTTTGATAATATTCAAACATATCTTTGTTCTGGTTAACGCACATATCAATTTGCTCAAGCGCAAATCTTTTAATTCCACTGTGGTCATCGGTCGGAGGAACCCAGGATTCAACCTCATTGCGAACCTTTTGATAACGCTTATTCAATTCTGCCATCTTGGATACAATTTCTCTTGCACGCCTGACTTTCTCATCATGTTCCAATTGCCTCTGCCGCTTGGCCTCATCAAACGTAAGCGTCTTTGCATTTTTAAGTTTTTTGAGGGAATCCTCATAAGAATTTTTATAATATGCATTTGGTTCAAACTTTGTAGGGGTTGGCACAGACAAAGGCTCATCTCTGACATCAATGGCCACTCCAAAATTACGCGAACATAATAGAAGGAATTCTCGACCAGTTGTAATATCCCCATCTTCAATAAAAGCAGTATAACCAGTTGGCATATTACTTTTCCTCCTTTGATTTATTATGGTCTGGGTGGGGAGGCTCGAACTCCCGACATCTTGCTCCCAAAGCAAGCGCGCTACCAACTGCGCTACACCCAGATAGGGCACGGTTCTTTGCCGCTCACACATATACCCCTGATGGAATCGAACCATCTTCACCGAAAGCATCACCTTTTATGCTTAGCGGCATATGCACACGGCAGCAGACGAAAAGGACGGCGTTTCCCCAGCCCAATATGGAACCCAACACATTGGACGGTAAGAAGTTCCGTAAGCTCACTTACCTTTCATGGGGATGGAGCTGGCAACAGGACTTGAACCCGCGACATCCGGAGTACAAAACCGGCGCTCTACCAACTGAGCTATGCCAGCGCATGCCCTCGTCTTTCCGAGGTGTCAGCTCCGTAGCTTTTGGAGCAAAGATATCTGTCGATGACTGGACTTGAACCAGCGACACGCCATCCGTGGCTGCTCTACCTTCTGAGCTACATCGACATAGATGCCGCCACGACGCATCGCAGCGGCAAACCCTACGTCCGAAGAACACCGTGTGCACCCGGCTGTGTCTTTCACAGAGATAGCAGTAAAGTAATGAGCTGAACCGCACAAACGTGAACATGACCAATAGGGACTTGGAGCTGGAGCCCGGAGTCGAACCGGGAACCTGCGCTGTACGAGGGCGCTGCTCTGCCAATTGAGCTATTCCAGCATATTTGGCAGGGATGGTAGGATTTGAACCTACGAGCGGGTGGTAAAGCCAGCCCTTGTCGGAGTCAAAGTCCGATGCCTTACCGCTTGGCGACATCCCCATATTGTGCGCTTTTATTTATCGGTTCTCCACAAGTGCGCTAACTCCCGCCAAGTCTTTCCTTGGTGCCAGTGGTATCTCATGAGGCTGTGAACCACCTATTTTTCTGGTGGCGGGGTATTCACAACTTCCCACCCCATGAGAGTGGTACCCCCTATGGGATTCGAACCCATGACCTACGGATTAAAAATCCGTTGCTCTACCAACTGAGCTAAAGGGGTATGTGGAGTGGCATACCGGAGTCGAACCGGCACCCTCGGTTTGGAAGACCGATATGCTGACCATTAAACACCAATGCCACATTTGGAGCAGTTCTCGCTTAGATTATCACACAAATCCACTGGCCAGGAGTTCTCATCTCACGATGGATTTGCATTTTTCTGCAAGCATTGACATTCTCTGTGAGGGTTCCTGCTCACACGCTCACATCATCCTGGCGCTACCCGGCAACTGGCAGGAGTGAAAGGATTTGAACCTCCATCATACGGTTTTGGAGACCGCTGTGCTACCATTACACCACACTCCCATATGGCGGAGAGAGTGGGGCTCGAACCCACGCGCCGTTGCCGGCCTACAAGTTTAGCAAACTTGCCCCTTCACCAACTCGGGTATCTCTCCGTGCCTTACACACCACAAGGATAATAGCAAAATACATTGGGGAATGTTTTCCTTACCATCTCTGTTGCCTGAAAATCTGGGACATAGGAGCAGATAGCACAGAGTTTAAGCTCGTCATACTCCTCAAACAATTTGGGTACCTCTATCTGAATGAAGTTCTGGATGCTCATTGTATAATGTACTGAATTTGGTGGCGTAAATCGCCGCATGCTCACTACATCAACGCCGATATACATTTTATGTCTCGCGAAGAAATAGCTCTGTGCCGCGAGATAACAACCAAAGTCAATTACAATACTTCCCTTTGGAATTATCCTGCTCAAGTTCTTATACACATCAACAAATCCAAGGAATTCAGAATCCAACTCACACATATCCTGAGACATCACCTCATGGTACTCGTCATCAGGAATTAAAGAGCGCAGCTCTTTTAGGCAGCGAGCATATCGGTCATCGTTTTCCGTTTGTGTCATTTGGAACCCTCCTTCCTATTCCATTGGGATTACTCGATTGTATAGCGCCTCAAACTGCTCCCCAAATGTACGGTCAATATGATAATGACCAAAATACCAGCGTTTGAATTTCAGGTCTGTGCGAACACGTTCCAAGAAGCTTACAAGAGGGTCGTTTTCATACCAACTACACACCATTTTCTGTACGCTTTTTGGAGCACAATGTGTAATAACATAATCGACTTCCCATCCGCATTTGTCCAACGCCTCAATTGCGCGTTCCATTTCCGCAGACGTTGGCATTTCTTGCTCCCACCAGGAAATATGTTCTATCCGATACTCACGGTCATGAGAACGTGCGCCGCCCATAACAAAGATTTTCTGGTCGTCAATGGTCAGCACTTGTCCTCTGTCCAGATGGTAAATGTCCGGTGCGATTTCTCTGACTTTGCCATCGAACTTTTCTGTTAGTGGGAGCTCATACAAGATGTCAAAGTTTTCATGGTTACCATCTATCCACAATGTGGTGAAGTTCTTATCTGATAACCAATCTTGCCAGTATATCTCTCTGGCAGAACCATCCCACACAAGCCCAAAATCACCGCACACAATCAGAAAATCCTCTTTTGTTAATTCTTTTTGTTCTGGAAATCTTCTTGTGCTCAGTTTACCAATATCCAAATTGGCATGTGTATCTCCTGTAACAAATATCATAATAATCCTTTCTCATTCGCAATCTGCATAGGAATAGCTTCCTGCCGGCAGCTCTGGGCACCAGGCTTGAGGCTGAAAGTAGATGCTTAAGTTGGCTTTACTTGCAGTCATTTAGTATTCCTGTTGTTGTGGCACAATGGTTGACAGGTATGGATGACGGAGACGGAAGCTAATCATAGGATAAACTCTCTTTGTTAGCAGGCGCCTTCAGGGAGGCCCGCGTGTCCGCCTTCCTTTCTTCCCTATCAAGTTGTTACTTCGGCCTTTGGCGCAAAGCACATTCAAAATAGAATGTTATACATTGCAAATGAATTAGTAGTGACGGTTTAACCTCCTACCGTCGAAGGGTTTATCTCAAATCTTCTTTTATCATGCGGATTACATCGACACCCATTTTGTCGTCGATGTGTTTTATGATTGCATCAATCGGCTTTTCTTCCACCATGCGATAATAACTGTAGAGTCCTTGCATTGTCTGCACATCCTCGCGGCTCCATTCAATCCCTCTTTTCTTGTCTGTAATATAGTTATACAGCATAGATTGGAATTGGCGTTTCTTTTTGTGGCCAACGGTAATTTCGTTGTCCTTGTTCAGCATAAGGCCAAGATTCCAGTTGCGGCCGGCGGATGAGCCGTATCTTGTTTTGGATGCGTTAATCGAGAACGGCGCATGGAAGTTCTGCAGAGTGGACACAACGAATTCTTCGACCTTGTGAACATCGAACTCATATCTGGAAGAGATAATGAAGTCATCCGCATATCTGGTGTATACATATCTCTGGTTATCAAAATTCCGCAGCGCATTGGACAGCTTAAAATCCACCGGAATCATCATGATGTTTGTAATGGTCGGTGAGATGGGCGTCCCCTGCGGAAGACCGCCATCTAAAAACGCCAGCTCCAGTGCCTTTCTCAGCTCGGTTTTCCCATTTACCGTCTTCACCACTTCGCTGAACGGGAAAATCATAGAGAACATATCCATGACGAAATCCAACGTGGTGCTCCCGAAGAAATCATGGAGGTCGAGTTTGCCAAACCATTTGCTGTTGTTCTGCTGGTGCCGCTCCACGGCGTTGACAGTACACCTTTTCTTTACATACGCAAACGCAGACATGTGATACAATGCCTTAAAATCCTCTTCAAAAATTGTCTTTAGACGTCGAAGTGCGTTCATGAGCTCTGGATTGGGGGCATTGATTTTTCGAAGCCCGCCCGACTTCTTGGGGATGTAAAAGGTGTTGTATAACGAGATGCGTTCCTTTTCTCTCAGTTCTTCTGTGGACTGGTTGAATCGCGCTAACGTCCAAACAAGTGCGTCAACGTCAATACTCTTTGTGAAATGCGCACTGGCGCTTTCAAATTCGTATGTTCTGGTGTTCGTCATATTTTCATTGATGACTGCCGGCCCCTGAAACGTTTGAAACAGAAACTCTTCCAGCGTCATCTGATGGTAGATTGGAGATTGTTTCACTGTGATGTACACCAAGGTAAATCCCCCTTTCCGTAACGTGAATTGTAACCTACATAAATAATGGATGTAAGAGCCCATTGGTGGGACGACTCCATTTCGTCGATTCGCTGTTGGTGTGGTAACACAATAGATTCCTTTTGTCAATGAACTCTGGAAGGTTTTGTGCGACGATTTTGTTTTCTGTTGGGGTTTCTTATGGTAGGAATAGCTACTTTGATGCTTTCGATTTCGTACTCTTCGAAGAAGCACAGAAACCCATAATGGTCTTTATAGGGCGCCCTATATCTGTCATTGACATTGTTTCGAACGGGTGGCGCGTCATATTGGTGCGTAGGTTCGTACCAATCCTCTTGGTCACTGTTGAGGAACTGCAGGAGATTACTCGTTGTGTAATCTGGGTTCCCGGAATAATAGTATTGTCTGCTCGGATTCTCCCGCTCCATTGCATCGAATGGCAGATAATCCACTGCGAACTCCGTGATAAAATCGCTGTTCGGAGCACCTTTTAGCCACACGATTGGCGCTGGGTCAGCATCTCTGCTGACACTGTACCTGCCCATTGCGAGCGGTGCGCCAATTTTCAGTTTTCCTACAGTCGTTTCCAAGCAATTCACCTCCCGTCCGAGTTATCAAAATCAAAATGCGTCGCAGACAAAGTTGAATGCGTCGTCAAGGATGAGCTTCTTAAGCGGCTTTCCGTTCCAGAAGTTCATAAAATTCGCCACGCCTCTGGCGCAAATCACGAGAACAGTGGGGCAGACAGACAGGGTGACGTTGCATGCAGACACCGGCGTTTCTTCCTTCGCCTCGTCATGGGAGAAATTCATGGAGTTGAGGAAGTCTTTCTTCATCTTATAATCCGACCAATCCGCAGCATAATGCTGCGCATCCTCAAGACGGGTTCTGAAATCAAACATCGCCTTGACATACGGGTTGTCCATATGCATCTCCACGATTTGCCGGCGAAGGTCAATATTATCCACGCACAGGAACACATACCCGGAAAGCTGCTGTCCATTCCATCCGTCCGGCTTGAGCTTTGCCGTGTCTGCAATCTCCGGATTGATTTCACAGATGATATCCAGAAGTGCATCGACCTTTGGTTTGTGAATGTCTTTCTGACGGAACATCTGATTGGCGAGGTTATGCGGCTCGACCGTATCGAAATCCCACAAGGTGAAGCTGGTTACGCCGGTTCTGGCCATCATATATGCAATTGTAGAGCCGACAGAACCGCACCCAATAATATGGATGCGGTCTTTCTGCTTTTCCGGCTGGAAGTATTCATAACTCTTTGATAAATCCATACGTTACCTCCCGAAGTGTTCTCTGTAATATCCGTAGATGTCGTCCTCATCATCGTATTGGTCAAAGAACGAACCCTGGCCGCTGGCATTCTTGCCACTCCAACCAGCCCCGATTCTGGTTCTTGGCTTATCTTTTGCGTCTTTACTTTGTTTCTTATCCTCATCCTTTTTGGCGCTGGACAATGGATTGTATGGAGTGACCGGTGTTCTGGGGTAGGTGGACGGAGCATATGTCTTTGATTTCACCATATCTTTGGCGTTCTTAACAAACTCATCCAAATCCTCTGCTGCACCAATAATCTTGACAGTAACATCCGCATTCTCAAAAAGGACGTTCTTCTTCATATCGTATACTTTGGTATTGCTGGCGAATGACTTATTCCAAATCATAAAGATGTAGAAATCATCATCGTCAAGCATATTCAGAATCTCTTCCTGATGCGTCAGGTCAACCGATGACGGGTTGGGTGCCATGTTCACATGAGAATGTCCCTGCATATGAATATGGCTGAACCGCTCATCCTCGTCATTTTCCATGAGCCACACCGCATACTGCTCCGTATCCATTTCCACTGTGGAACCGGTTACTTCCTGCGGATATACCACGATATCGGAGATGATATACTCGTCCTTCGCCTCATCATCCGCACGCTTGGCAATGCCATGCCATGCGACCTCTTTATCAAACTCCTTGATGAGCATTACCATCTTCGCCCATGCCTCTGCTGTGAAATACACAACCGCTTTGCGGTCGCCCAGGGTAAACGTTTTGGTGAAATTGAGCTTCCCATCTGCCATCTTCGTCAGCGCCAAAGCCTTTTCAAAGTCTCGCCGGCACTCATCCAAATATTCCTGGGTCATTTTAATCGGCTTACTCATCTTGCGCCTCCTCCGTCGTCTGCTCATTCTTTGCCTCCTGCTGCTCAAGCCACTTAATTGCTTCGGCCGGCTTTACAACACGACCATCAGGAAGTTCGATACACCTATTATTGTACCCATCATCACTATTCCACATGGTGTTCATAAAAGTACCCATCACCGTGCTGTCTCCCCAGTTCAGACTCTTGCACGAGGCAACGCACTGTTCAAGAGCACCAATGTAATCGCGATTCATCAGGAGCTGGTTGATTGTTCTCTCATAATTACCAATACAATTCCACCGGTCAATATGAGGGTTCGGCATACAATCAGAGAACTCATACGAAAAATTGTGGCGTCCCTGTGTACCCACATTACCGTTCAGATTGAAACGATATGCTGCGCACACTTTGATTCGCAGCCTCGGCTCCTCCGAAACAAAAAGCTCCCACATGAGCTTCTTCATCTTCTCTGCAGAAGCACCATGACGGCCATTATACACAAAGCTGCGCTCGTTGTTGATGTACTGCTCCGCCATCTCTCTGTCGAAATATGTAAGATAATCCTTGACGCAGAAATACATATCCGTGTCTGTGACTTCCTCAAGGACAAGGCGGTTATTGCACAGGAAGTATTCCATAATCTCGGAGTCCTCCCCGCCTTCTTCGATTTTGCGTTCAAGCCCCATAAGCTTGATGCACAGCTCGTTTCTCTGACCAAAGAGCCTTCCAATTTCATTGTTAAACTGGTTGATTTTATCGTCTGTTGCCGCAATCGAATTGCGCACCTTATCCCGTTCAATCTTTTCATATCTGGTTTCAAACCCGCTAAGCAACTGCCGAATGCGAGCGGTTCTGAAATCATATTGTTCTGCAATCTTTGAAAGACAGTCCTGATATTTGTCCGGAGAACTTTCACGCAGAGAATAGATGAGCTGCATTTCGATGTCGGACACACCATCTTCCGGGTTAAAGTACCACGGAAGGAACGCAAGGATAGACACCTGCAAATAATGCAGCTTTTTATTGTCGAGATTATCGACGAAGAGAATCACGTTCTTGCGTTCTGGATTGATATAACAATCCACATTAAAAGACTTGCGGTAAAACGCCTTTACCTTATCAAGCTGGTGATAACCGGGATAGCAGGCGGGCAACTTCTCAATCACCCGCATATTCGCCAAATTGCTTTCCTGGTCAGCAGTAAAACTGTGAATCACAACCTGGTTGGACGCATCCCCCAAATCATATGCGTTGCAAATCGCTCTTGCTGCTGCATCAACAGACGCATTGGATATTTGAGATGAGCTATAACTGCTCCTTCCGAACCGAAGATGAATGCTTTCCCCGTCTTTCATGCGAGGTGCAACCAATGCACGAAGCGTCGCAAGAAAAGAATTGTCATTGCCAAATCGCTCACCATCGATGTTACGGAAATAATTATTGGCAGCATCCGTTGTCAGCGGGGTTGACGCAATGCTTGTTTTGAACATAGAAACACCTCACTTTATATTCTCATGGTGGGGGAGACCGGGGTCGAACCGGCACGGGGATTACCCAGCGGATTTTAAGTCCGCTACGTCTGCCTATTCCGTCACTCCCCCATAAAAGAGCCGCCCAAAGGCGGCTCCATTTGGGTATGTAACTTAGGCGTTATCAGCCTTGACCACGTTCAGCAGGAAACACTTCTCGGTGATACCGAAACTGGCGAACGTCTTATCGAGGTCGCCGGGATTCAGGGAAGAACCATCGAGGTGCATCACACCACGGGTATAATCCACGCCGTTGGCCTCAAGGCAGGCACGCAGGGTGGTATTCTCGTCGATGATAACGGACTCGCGCTTGACATTGTTGCCGACAGTAACC
>ULXP01014805.1_pt1 | contig 13445 bp, 18 predicted proteins | sample 1961351 | NCBI WGS metagenome assembly ULXP01 (sample SAMEA4835840, study PRJEB28245) | human gut metagenome | biome: gut microbiome; material: fecal sample | place: Denmark | collected 2008 | reverse complement strand
AGCGCTGGCAATACAGCACGCTATAACAAAATAATGCTTGTTCGCGGTAACAAACCCGCGCTGTCGTGGCAGCCGTCATACAACGATCAGAAAAAATTGGTGGATGCTATATCCAGCCGCCTTGATGAGATCGCATCCGACGACACTGTATCGCCTCCGGAAAAGTCATATCTGAAACAAATTCTCGCCGATATAGAGGCAGAATATACTCAGATAATAGCGGAAGCTACGGCGTATAGTGTTGCCACAACGGATTACACAGCGGCCTATACCGTGGCAAAATCGGCTCTTACGAAGTACACAGCGTCCTCGCCGGAGAGTATAACCATCGAATCAGATTATGCTAATATAGCGGCTTATTATGCGGCACGAACAACGATTCTCGAAGCAATCGCTAATGCTACGAAAGCCGACATAGACAGCATCCAATATCTGAAAGACGCTTTTGCAGATCAGACGACAGAAATCTCCAACGGTGTTGTACTTACCGGAGCGGTCGTTACGCGTGAGGGTGACAAAATTCGCGCAGGCGTAACCAATGGGCAGGATAACCTGCCGTTCATCATGGCTGATGTGCAGGATGACCAAGACTTCCAGAATGCAGGCTATACGTTGTACAAAAACGGTGTTGTCCGGCTTTCAAACCAAATGCAGTACATGCTGCAGACCCCAGGTGAGGGATTAGAGTTTGGTTTGATCGAGAATGGTACGTCGAAGCGGTCAATGGGGATTACACCGAACCAATTCCAGATGGCCAGCGGGGATGACCCTTTTGGAGAGTTGTTGAATGTCACCGGCTCGTCGGGATCAAAAACGCTGCAAGCCTTATCGCTGACAAGCGGAAGCATCGAGATGCTTTCCCACACTTTTGAGGGATACTTATTGAATGGGTTGGTAATCGACGGAGCTGATACGGCAACGAATGTAGTGACTGTGCCAGCAGTAACGGTATCTGCATCGTTTGTTGGTGACGGCTCGGGTATTTCGCTGGACGGAAAGATATTCTTCAGAAACAGACAATCTGGGGCAACAACACTTATACATGAGTTTGGTGTGGTAAAGGAAGATTATTCCACAACAGAAATATCTTCTGTAAAATCATCCCAGAATTTGGCATCCGGTACTTACGACGTTATTCTACAAGCGACGATAACTTGTTTTAGTGGCAAGCCTCAAACAGAATATGTGTATAATCTGACCACTTCTACGACAGAAGCTCTTACATACGAGACTGAAAGCGGAGAGGTGAGGTCTGATATATATGGTAACGGTTACATATTTGGCAAATCACCGTCGCAGTATATCGGCTTCTTCAACAACGAGGCTCGGACGGTATTCCAGATACGGTGCGGTAATGTAGGCTTCATGGTGTCGGAAGCAGGAATAAGAAAGTGGAATTCTTCAACAAACACATGGATTAATTTATGATAAAGAAATTATTGAATAAGCTATTTGAAATCCTTTCAAATATCCCGAAGGATAAATATCAGCATGATGCTTTAGGTTCACGTATTGCTGCTTGGAGTTTCATTTTTGTAATGATGTTTGGTCTAATCGCCAGCACAAAAATAATTTTGGTTATAGCCTTAGCCTGTTCACTTGTAGCGACTGTAAGCTGTGCGCTCTGGAAAGACCTGATCTATGACACCAGTCCTGACTGGAAAGATATTATTGCCACAATCATTGGAGGCATAAGAATCTGGACGGTTATAATAGTAATATACTTAATTTATTAATAATAAAGACAATGGATATTGCACAAATCATTACAGCCCTCGGAGTGATTATTGCAGCGTGGTTTTCGTACAATCAGTACACCAAGAATAAGACTACAGACGCAAAGATCGAACAATGGAAACGCGAAGAGCAAGAGAAGAGCTCAAAACGAAGTGAGAACGTCGCTAAAATATACGGCATTTTATGGCAGATTCTTCATGAACTTGCAGTAGATCGGGTATATATTCTACAACCTCACCCTGAGCGGGTTAATCATTATGTATCCATCTCTTTAGAAGTGAAGCGTAATGGAATAGCGGCTATGAAACCAGTGATTCAGAATATGCATATTTCTGATATAGCATCGTTTGCAGCAGAGCTTTCATCACGTGAGTTCATGTTTTATAAGAATGTAAACGATGAGGTCAAGGATAAAAAGGCAAGAGCTATTCTCGCAACAAATGGCGGTGTATCAGCTATTATACGTAGGTTGATTGATGATGAGAATAATTGGAAAGGATCGATATTTCTTGAATATACTCATACTATGGAATGTGATCCAGTCTTTGCTCGCAAAATGCTATCTGATGCAGCAAGTGCGATCCAATATATTCTTCCAGAAGTAAAGTCCAAACTATAAAAATTAATATTATGACTACAACAACAAAAAAAATTCTGATTGGCACCGCTGCAGCGATCGTGCTGATCATAGTATTCAACATTCTGCCCAATAGCGTACGCATTGCATCGACAATATCAGCGGCAGTAGGCTTTATAGCCGGCGTATTGGCGAAAATATGGTATGATCGTCAAAAAGAAAAGGAGGAATGATCATGTCTCAGCCAAGAGGTTTGCGGAACAATAATCCGCTGAATATTGAGAAGACTAAAGGCAGTAACCCGTGGCAAGGTGAAATAGTGCCATCGGCTGACAGCCGTTTTGCACAATTCACATCAATAGCATATGGCTATCGAGCAGCTTTCAAGTTGCTCAACAACTACCAGCGCAAATATGGGTTGGATACTTTGCGAAAATTGATATCGCGTTGGGCGCCATCCACCGAGAACAATACAGACAAGTATGTCGAATTCGTTTCTGAACGATCGTTAGTATCTCCCGATGTGCGCATTACAACAACTAATAAAGATATCATGATCGCTGTTGTTGCAGCTATGTCGGCATATGAAAATGGCATAAATGCTCATATGCGAGATGTAGAATCCGGTTGGGATCTCTTTATACAAAGCATTCGATGAAGACCGTAAGAATAATCATAATACCTATCATATGCGCCTTATTATTTCTGCTTGGCTGGTGGCTCGGCAAGAATAATAATGAATCCATTGTTGACGAAACAGTACGCATTGATACAGTATTTTACTGGAAACCTATGCCATTTAGCATATCCGATGACTTAATATCGGTCAATGTCCCAAAATGGCTGTTTGCTCCGCCTAAGATAGTAAAAATATATGACGAAGCGGATAGTATTATAGTCCCGAATAATGGAGCTATTGATATAGATTCTGTAACGAATAATGACAGTATTAAAATGCAGGTTATTATTCGTACGATAGAATATAAAGACTCTACATATTATGCGCGTGTAGTTGGGCCTGTTATCGGATCATTATCTCCAAGATTGGATTATTTTGAGACTTACAACACTACGATTACTCGAACTGTAAAATCACGATCGAAGTTTATATTTTCAGCGGGCGCCGGCACAGAATATTCGCGTATTGGCTGGACGCCGTTTGCTGAAATCGACTTTGCTGTTGATCTAAGATTCGCCACAATTAGCGCAACGTTTGGGGCAGATAATATATTTAAATCGCCGGCGCCGCGCATCGGCATAAAAGCATCGGTTCCAATATGGAGTAAGTGATTATGCCTTTGGGGGCGGGTATAAAAAGCCCCCGCTACTATTTCCAGAAAACTCTCTCAAAAGTCCGGGAAACAACGCCACAACAGCCGAGCGGGGGCATAAAAGCCTTAAATTCGGTTGTTGTGGAATTGTTTTGTTTGAGAGAGTTAAACAAATATATGGAAAGTATTTGAAAAATCAATATGTGCCGGACAAAAATTTTTCTTATTATCCTTGCAGCGGTAACTAAAGAGACAGAAATCAGTTCTGCGGAGATAACAAGCGGATGTAGACGAGCAGAAGTAGTTGATGCACGTTGTATACTTGTGCATTTCCTCTTTGAGAAAGGATTGAACGCCTCCGAAATATCTAAACTTATTAATGTGTCGCCTCATAGTGTCCGCAGGCTTCATAAGTTGTTTGATTTACGTGTTAAATTGCACGGGAATCTTATCAGGCAGAATGCGGACGCAATCCGTACGAAACTTGAACATATCTAATTGCCTTACCTGCCACACCTTAAGACCTTTGTGATACCGGCAATAGTGCCGGAGTATTAAACACAAAGCTTTATGGAAATCAAAGGTGCAGATGGCCATTCGTACCATGTAACTGGCCAAGGTCAGGGCAACTTCAACACTGCTGGAGCTATCGCAGGTATCGCATCTCTTCTGGGATTCGATCTCGGGAATCTGGGTGTAGGTATGCGTAACGGTGCCGTTGCGTCGTGCAGCGAGAACCAGTTTGTAAACCGTTATGAACTGAATCTCGTTGAGCAACTCAACGCAAAGGATTCGCACATCGCTCTGCTGGAGGCTGACAAGTACACCGACCAGAAGATCGTCGAGGCGTACAAAGACCTTCAAGGGCAGATTCGCGGCGTAGAGGCACAGGTGCTGGCCAACAAGGACGCACAGGCTGCTATCAACCTGCAACAGGCGACGATGAATGCAACCGCAACAGCTACCATCAGCTGTATGCAGGGACAAATTGCACAGCTGCAGTCGCTGTCGCAGTTGGTCATTCCGGCTAAAAATGTTTGCGACCTGAGTTGCAATCAGTAGCCGGCAAGCGGAGGGGAACTCGTAAAACGGGTTTCTCCCCGCTCTTTTTATTTAACCCCAAAATCTCAAAGTCATGTTTACAAACGCACAAATCCTCACCAAAATAATATTGAAGTTCATCGAACCTATATATCCTACGATTATTTCTGGATGGGTATCTCGAGCTTCTTGGATAACTCCCGCAGAAAATATGCTTAAGAGAATAGGCATCGTATCACCCAATTACTCTATGGCACAAGAGTTATCATCTGGATTAGGATCGATAAGTGGCGATGTATTGGTACGGCCAATACTTGAAGCGCAGTTATCGAAGATTCCTGACAGTGCTATTCCCGCAATATTTCATGCTCTTGCCGACAAAGGCATAGCCGCTGGACACGTTGAATTGCTGGATGGATATGTCAAATTAGACGAAAACGATCTCAAAGAGTTCAAGAAATATCTCGATTGCAACCTCCCAATCAAGAAGAGCGATGATTATGTCCTAAAGACAGACATCACGACTACATCCGAGCCTACAGCCACCGGCGCGGAAACAATAGGACAATAGGTGGTATCACTTAACTCTTCAAAGATATGAGTTGCAACAAAATTCAACCGGCCTCTATCACGGCCGAACTCGCGGCAGGATCGACAGCCTCGCCGTATCAGTACACCGTCAATATTTCGCAGCGACTGTGTTATCCGGTATGCGCCGCGCAAGTTCCGGTATTTATGCCGCAATTTTCGGTAGTTGGATCACCCGTGCTGCTTAACACGGGCCTGTACGGGGTAACTATTCAGGTGCAGGGGACTATCGACTATATTCCCTGCAACGGAGGATGCGCCTGCACGAAATCGCTCCCAATCAATCAGGAGTTCAACATCCAGATTGCTTCGGCAACAGCTCCAACTGCGGTAACGATCGCTGCCGGCAGCACCGTAAACAGTATTGCTACGGCAGCCTGCCAAACCTGCTCGAGAGCTTTCGTTTCGGAGACTCCGCTGGCGGTAACAGTAACTACGGCGTAGTATGTTTCATTGGATAGTAATAGCGGCAGTCTCGATGGTAGTGATCTCTACAGCTCATCATCTGGGGTTCGTTGAAAAAGCATACACGATCTGCAGCAAGATTGCTGAATGTGCTATGTGCTCAACGATGTGGGGTACCCTATTTGTGCTGTTGATTCTTGGATCAGGCTTTTTCGAGGCTGTCGCGCTATCCTTTTTTATGGCATACATATCCAATTGGTTCGGGCTATTGCTGGAATGGCTCGCTGAAAAATACGAAAAGTTATGGCAAAAAAACAACAAAAAACTGAAGCCGCCGTCGAAATAGATTCACAGAAAACAGCTACAGATAACATTATTTCAACTGTTCAAATTACAACTTCATCGCCGGCGATTCGTCCACGTATCACAAGAGTAACGTACAAACCCATCCCTCGATTCAAGAACGGATGCCCTAATTGTTAATAATATGGAAGATATGAAAAACAGATACGACTATCTGTATAACAAAATGGCGACGTCAAAAGACGTCTCGCGTATGCAGGTGTTTGGCTCTGCCGAACGCTGGGCTTTTAACAAGATGATGGAACTCAATACCAAGATGGCGCAGATGTGGCTGGATAAGCTTGAGGCATCAGAATGGTATAATTATCTTTCGCAGGCCGAGGCCGAGAAAATAGCGTCCGAGTTGCAGAACCAGGATGGCACGAAGGGAGCAAAATGGCCCTTTGCTCAGTTCGAATCGGTTGTAACATCGCTCGGTGGAGATATGGAACATGAACCCAAGTACAACAAATATGCATTGTGGGTTACTGCCAATATGATATATTCCGACCATGCGAAGTCGCTTAAAGAAATCGTATCGGACACCGACCTGCCACTGGTTATTTACAAGATGGCTGTCGAGAAACTCACGGATATGGATCGGCCTCGATTCATACGCGAGTATTTCGAAGTATGAGACAATACGCAAATATAGCCCCTGTTTAAACAGGGGCTTCATACTTATATGAATGATATGATTAAATATTTGCTCTCGCTGCTTGAAGTCAGCGAATGGTGTGCGCCGCTACATGACACGGTAGTATGCGAGTTAAGGAACGCTATGTAGGCTATTCGAGTAGTTTTACAAGGTCAACTTTCATCTCCTCGTCAATATCGCGGTAGCGGGCAAAAGCTTTGCTGCCTTCCTTATGCCCTGATAAGGCCCCGACCAGATTAGGGTCCTTTACCTGTTTGTATAAGTTCCCGACAAATGTTCGGCGGCCCATATGGGACGAGGCGACTTCATACAAATGTTTCTGTTCTGACTCTCTTGTCTGAGTGTTAAGTACAGTAACATATCTATCAAGTCCAGCAATTTTGAAACACTCCTTTATATAATCGTTATACTTCTGTGCAGATATAAATGGTAATAGCGCTTCCCTGTCGGCATCGTCATATCTGGCTATTATCTCCTTTGCCGTATCGTTCAACGGAACTCGCACTGTTTCTGGGCGACCGTCTTTTGTTTTATGCGGAATGTACTCAATAGCTCCGCGCATGATATTTTGTCTCTTTAACTTCAACAGATCTCCGACACGGCAACCAATCAAACATTGGAATACAAATATATCGCGCACCACCTGCAACCTTTTTGATGGCATAGGTGCATGGTATAAGGTGTTGCGCTCCGATATAGTTATATAAATAGGTGTGCCGTAAACAGGAGCTTTTATGCTGTATTTTTTAAATGGATCGTTTGTTGTCAGTTCATTGTCAATCGCCCAAATTATGAACGTCCGCAAAATCGCCATACGATGCGATATGGTATTAGGCCCTCGGTGCTTTGGTAAGTCTCTATCGGGAACATTCTTATATATTTGCGGATACTGATCCACATATTCTACTTCTTCCAATAAGAAACGTTCAAAGTACAATAACGTGCGATTTGTCATGGCATCAAAAGATAAGTAGAATGATGGATTGCGCATTCTTTCAACACGCTCATATCGCCACATCATGTTGCGCACCACCTTGAACATAGCTTTGCGTCGGGCGCTTACCTGTTTACTCTCTATAAATCTATCCCACGCCTCGAAGAACTTGCTTTTTGCGCTATTGGAAAGATTTAGCCGGCGACGCATGATAGATATTACTACGTCTGAAAGCCAATTCTTATGCAAAGGCACCTTTCCTGATCCGGCGTTTATAAACTCTGACATGATGGAAGCCTGCAACTCTTGCAGGTTATTCTGCGTGCAGGACAGCTCCTCTATTGCGGCACGTTGTTCTGCCGACATGATGCGGAATCTCGGAATAACAACTTGCTGTAATCTTTCGTCCCAATATTCAGACCTTACGAATATGCCCGACTTTGCCCGCAGGTTGATGCGTCCATGACAAAAGCGCACGAGAATCTCGTGCAGTCCTGGTGTCGCAGCAGATTCTTTCCTCGACAAGGAAAAATAAACAGTAGCCATATATCTAAAGATGTATGGCAAAGATAATGAAGTTTATTTACATTGTGCAACCTTGCCGAGTTTTTGGCGACATTTTGGCGACTTGCTGCAAAAGGGAATGAAACATTATGCTTTGCTTTGATTTACAGTTATGCCGCAATATGCTGATAACCAACAATAGAATAAAGCATATTGAAATGATTTGTTTCAATGCTTTCTATAAGGTATAGTCCCCTATCCACTACGCGAAACCTGCTGACACACAGCAGGTTTCTTTCGTTTTGCAGCCCACCTACAGCATCAAAAACACCTCTGCCGGGCCTCTGCCGGGCCTACTCCTGAAAAAACTTCCCGGATCACCACTACTCTCTCAGCACGCGATTCGGACCAAAGCGCATTTCTGCCCCTCGTACTCCCCCCCCTATCTATCATTTCACACTACCACAGCGTTCCCTCTTTCGCTTCCCCCCCCTCTCCACACACAATCAGCCCCCCCCACTTCACCATATCGCACAAAAAAACATGCAGCCCCGCCACAAAGAGCGGAGCTGCATGTTCTGAAACACTTGCGCGAAGACTACTTCGCGTTGTTTCTCTTATCGTAATGCTTTGCGTAACGGCTCATAAACTTATCGACGCGTCCGGCGGTGTCGACCAACTTCATCTTACCGGTGTAGAACGGGTGAGAAGTGTTCGAAATTTCCATCTTATACACGGGATAGGTTTCGCCGTTCACTTCGATGGTCTCCTTTGTCGAAACGGCGGACCTGCACAAAAACACGTGGTCGTTCGACATATCCTTGAACGCCACTAAACGATAATTTTCAGGATGAATACCTTTTTTCATTTCGTCTTTTTGTTTATTGTTCACAATAGTGGGGCAAAGATAACCATAAAAAATAGAGTCGCAAACTTTTGCGCCGATTTTTTTCACTTATTCCTGCCCGTCAGCCTGCCGTGCCGGCAAAATCGACCGGACTGCGTCAGAATGCATACTTGACACCGAGAGCAAATCCCAAAGCCAGGAACTCGGTACTCGGAGCCAGATCGAGACGCGGTTTCCAGTCGAGCGAGAAGGCGATAGGTGCATTGGGGATCTTGTATTCGAGACCAACGATTGCATCCAGACCGATATTGAAACCATCGTTCTTGCCGTCATCATGACCGGCCTTGTAGGCCCAGCTGCCAAGGTGGGCACCGGCGCCGTAATAGAAGTTGAATCCGGGAGCGATTACCGGGACGTTGAATTCGTAGAGCCCGGTGAGGTTGAATCCGCTGCCATGTTTGCTGTAGCCCCAGCCTACCAGGGCCTCGATGGCATTGGAGTTGCCAAACACATGTTTTACCGACAGGGAGGTCGCATCGTAGCCGCCGCGTACACCGATGGCCCAATCATATTGCTGCGCTTTTGCGGTCGAGATTGCAGCAATGGCCATAACCAAAATAAGTAATTTCTTCATAACAGCTTGTTGATTTTCAGGTCGTCGACCTTCCACAATTCGTCCGCTCATCTGGATCAGATACGCCTTGCGGAGAGCCGGATCCGACATTTGTTCTCTCCAAAGATAGGAATTTTATCTCATTCGAAATAAATTTTGACGGATTAATTTTGCGTTTTGGCGGCTTTTATATATTTTTGCAAACCGTTTCGGTATGCTTTTGCCCGGGCCGCGCAAGCAGTCCAATCGATCCGATCAGAGGGTTGGACGAGTACTGGAGCAAGCCGCCGCGAGTGCCGAAGCAAGCCGCTAAAACATAAAACGGTCGGGATCGGGCCCATAGCTCAGTTGGTTAGAGCAGCGGACTCATAATCCGAAGGTCGGGGGATCATGCCCCTCTGGGCCCACTGAACAGGTTGCAACAAACTTTGCAACCTGTTTTTATTTTACAGCGCCGGCGGATCCCTCCGGCAACGAGAATTTCGCATGCTGCGCCGCAATACCCCCCCCTCCTCCGCGCACTAAACCCCACGAAACGCTCCTCATATCCGCACGCCTCAAACCTAACCAACCGGGCCGGTATAAATCGTGATGGCAATATCAAATCTTTCCTCCCGACCGTTACGGTTTTTTAACACCGCTGCGGCCACAATTTTAACCTTCGACCGACCAAAAAAACACTATTTTTTCGTATCTTTGTTTAAATCTACTTAATCAGATGATTAACACGGCCGTAGCTATAACACCCGACTCTCTGCTCCTGATCTCGCAGATAGCCATATCGTGTCTGCTCCTGGCCACCGGTATCTTCTTCCTCTCCACCCGGCAGAAACGGCGGCTGCATCGATTGCTCAGCGGAATTCTGCTGTTCTGGCTCCTCCTTCACATCAAGGACATGCTCCTGCTCAACGGTCCGGCTCCCGACAAGGCCCTCGAGCGACTCTGTATCTGCATCGATATACTGGCCGTCCCAACATGCGCCATCCTCCTGCTCGAACTCACAAGCCCCGGTTGGTTCAACTGGCGGCGAGCCGTAATATTCGAACTCCCATTCATCGCCCTACTGGCTATCTTCGCAATATTCCCAGTCAAGGCTATTTTCTATATCGACATCTGCTGCGCCCTGATCTTCTCGCTCTGGATCATCGCCCGCCTGTTCCGTGCAATCCCCGACTACAACCGGATCCTGCGCGAAAACTTCTCAAATACCGAGAACCTCGATCTCGAATGGCTGTGGAAACTGCTGATCTTCTTCATCATCTTACTGTCGCTGTGGGCATACTCCGCTCTCCACATATCAACCCCAGCAGATATTCTGTACAACGTATCATCGGGAATAATGTGGTGCGTGATCTGCTACGCGATATACAAGCAGCAGCCGCTGATTCTGGCCGAGGAGACCGAACCGGTCCCCAGTGAGCCATCGGTCACCACGGATACCATACGTCCCGACTTTACAAAAAAGCTGGCTCAACTGTTCGACGAACAGAAGATCTGGCTCAACCCACGTCTGACCCTCGGCGAAGTCGCCCAGCTCCTCGGCTCCAACCGCACCTATCTCTCCGATTACCTCAATCACAAACTCGGTACATCGTTCTACGAATACGTAAACGAATACCGTATCCGCGCCGTCGAGAAACTGCTCTCATCTCCCGACTGTACGCTCACGATCGAGGCCATAGCCGAAAATTGCGGCTTCAACTCCGTCTCGACATTCCGCCGCGTATTCATACGCCGATTCGGATGTACCCCCATACGATACAGGATGCACCAATGCGACAACCAACAGTCGGCCGATTCCGGCCTGTAAAGCACTGTCAATATACGCGTAAGTCAGAAGGTCTCACCATCTTTCCCGCTACGTGCAGCCGGATATCTGCCGATCGCATTTCGCCCCCTCGGGCGCCGCAAACTCCCCAAAAATGGTCTCAGGATAGCCCCCAGGCAGCAATAATCGCCTTTTTAGCGACAAAAACAACTCTCCGACAGCACATTTCTCGGATATTCCTCATACATTTGCACTGTCTTTTAAGAAATTGAAAATGGATTCGCTGAAAATTAACAAGGTGCAGATCCGGAATCTGCAGATCGAAGACTACGACCAGCTCGCACAATCGTTCACCCGCGTATACTCGGACGGCAGCGATGTATTCTGGACCCACCAGCAGATCGAAAAACTGATACGAATATTCCCCGAAGGCCAGATCGTAACCGTTGTCGACGACCTGATCGTAGGTTGCGCACTCTCGATCATAGTCAATTACGACGATGTCAAGAATGACCATACATATGCCCAGGTAACAGCCAACGAAACCTTCGATTCGCACAACCCCAAGGGAAACATTCTCTACGGTATCGAGGTCTTCATCCATCCCCTCTACCGCGGGTTGCGGCTGGCCCGACGCATGTACGAATACCGCAAGGAGCTCTGCGAAAAACTCAACCTCAAGGCCATCATGTTCGGCGGCCGAATACCCAACTATCACAAGTATGCCGACCAGATGCGCCCCAAAGAGTACATCGACAAGGTCCGCCAGAAAGAGATCTATGATCCCGTGCTGACATTCCAGCTCAGCAACGACTTCCACGTCCGCAAGGTGATGCGAAACTACCTGCCCAATGACGAGGAGTCTCGCCACTACGCCTGCCTGTTGCAGTGGGACAATATCTACTACCAGCCGCCTACGCAGGAGTACGTTTCACCCAAAACAACCGTCCGCGTAGGACTCGTGCAGTGGCAGATGCGAAGCTACAACTCGCTCGACGACCTGTTCGAACAGGTTGAATTCTTCGTCGACGCAGTCAGCGACTACCAGAGCGACTTCATCCTCTTTCCCGAGTACTTCAACGCGCCGCTCATGGCCCGCTTCAATAACGAGGGCGAATCGCAGGCCATCCGCGGACTTGCGCAATATACCGATGAGATCCGCGAACGCTTCATCAAGCTGGCCATCAGCTACAACATCAACATCATTACGGGTAGCATGCCCTTCATCAAGGAGGACGGACTGCTCTACAATGTCGGCTTCCTGTGCCGCCGCGACGGTTCGTGCGAAATGTACGAGAAACTCCACGTCACGCCCGACGAAATCAAGAGCTGGGGCCTGAGCGGCGGAAAGAAGATCAAGACCTTCGATACGGACTGCGCAAAGATCGGCGTACAGATATGCTATGACGTCGAATTCCCCGAACTGTCGCGTCTGATGGCCGAACAGGGCATGCAGATACTTTTCGTTCCCTTCCTGACCGATACCCAGAATGCCTATTCCCGCGTCCAGGTATGCGCTCACGCCCGCGCCATCGAGAACGAATGCTTCGTGGTTATTGCCGGCAGCGTAGGCAACCTGCCCCGCGTCCACAACATGGATATACAGTATGCACAATCGGGGGTCTTCACGCCATGCGATTTCGCCTTCCCGACCGACGGCAAACGCGCCGAAGCAACCCCAAATACCGAAATGATCCTCGTTTCGGACGTGGACCTCGACCTGCTGAACGAACTACACACATACGGCAGCGTACGCAATCTCAAGGATCGACGCAGCGATCTTTACGAAGTCCGCGTCCGACGTTCGGAGAAATAGCTCTCTGTTTCTGTCCCTCGGACATAGACGCCTACGGCCTTACGGCCGCACTCAAGATCCCGATAGAAAATATAAATAAGTGCACAAGGCAGCGTGTTAGACAAAACATGCTGCCTTGATTCTGTCCACTCCATCCATTCTCTGACACGCCATTCCAGCTCTCAACATCACTCCCCAGGCATGTCCCCCCCTCCATTCAGCCAATGAAGTACAGAGACCATAAAATCATTATTTATACTTCAATATATTTCCCCCCCCCACCTTCACCATTTATCCATCATCTCCTCTCCCCCCCCCTACACGCACAAGCATGCACACAAAAAAAGGTCAGACCTTGAAGATCT
>ULXP01074533.1_pt1 | contig 13576 bp, 9 predicted proteins | sample 1961351 | NCBI WGS metagenome assembly ULXP01 (sample SAMEA4835840, study PRJEB28245) | human gut metagenome | biome: gut microbiome; material: fecal sample | place: Denmark | collected 2008 | reverse complement strand
TGCCGCATTTTTTGAACAGAATGTTCCATAGGCATTCCAGCCGAAATCGTAGGGGTATGCTTCTCATAGTATAACTTATCGCCCCAAAGTCAACTGCCCGCCTGATGGGACAGCTTCTTTGCTAACGGCAGGGTAAAGATAAATTCCGTTCCCACGCCTTCCGTGCTGATACAGTTGATGTTTTCGCCGTGTGCCTGGACAATCTCCTTTACGATGGAGAGACCAAGCCCGGTTCCTTTTTTGTCCTTGCCGCGGGAGAGATCCGTCTTGTAGAAGCGCTCCCAGATCTTTTTGATGCTGTCGCCCGGGATGCCGATGCCAGTGTCCTTGACGGAGACGAAGATCTTGTCGTTCTTCTCTGTGGTCTCGATTGTGATTGCGGAGTCCGTGTGGCTGAATTTGATTGCATTGTCGATCAGGTTGTAGAGTACCTGCTCGATCTTACTCATATCGGCGGAGACAAAAAGCTTCTCGCCGGTTAAGATCAGGTTGAAAGTAATGCGCTTTTCCATGCAGCGCCCCTCGAACGTCTGGACTGTCATGCGGATCGTGTGATTGATGTCGAAATCCGTGATGTCCAGCATCGTGCCGTGTGAGCCGAATTTGTTTAACTCAAGAAGGCTCTTGGTCAGCTTGTTCAGACGCTCGGTCTCAAAGAGGATGATGTTTAAATATTTGTCCTGCATCTCTACGGGAATGGTGCCGTCGAGCATCGCTTCCACATAACCTTTGATGGAAGTGAGGGGCGAACGGAAATCATGCGAGACGTTAGAGACGAACTTTTTCTGGTCGTCCTCCAGGGTATTCAGTTCGTTCGCCATGTAGTTGAGCGAGGCGGCGAGATAGCCGATCTCATCATTGGAGTGAACATCAATCTTTTTTTCAAAGTTGCCGGCAGCATATTCGTCCGCCGCTTTCGTAATCTTGCGGATCGGTATGTACACCACATAGGTAAACAGAATCAGCACCACAAAGGCTGCCAGAAACAGAAGCCCAAGCGTCTCATAAGCGATGGCGACAAGTCCGTTCGCGTAGGACACGAGACTGCTGGTCGGCTTGTGGATGACCACATAGCCGCGCACTTTGTAGTTGACTGTGATCGGCGAGAAAACACTTAACATCTCTGACGTAAACTGGTTATAAAACGTGCCGGTCTGATAATAGCGGCTTCCGAAGTCGGTAATGTTGAAGCCGGGAACCGGTGTGGGATCACATCCCGGCGCCGCCGTGTTCAGAATGATGCTGCCGCGCGTGTCCACGATCCAGATTTCGCTGGAGAGATAGGTGCTTAAGGTGGAAAGCTGTGTCTGTATCTCGTCCAGCGTCATGGTCTTGGAAAAATAATTCCCGGCATAGTTGGAGGAGATCAGGGCAGATTCCCGGTAGAGGCTGGCAGCCTCCTTTTTTTCCACAAAGGCGAACGTAATGTGGTAGGTAAAAGTTGTGATGATGAGAAAACCGATCAGACCGTACATCAGATAGCCGGCGAGCAGTTTGGGGTAAAGGGTACGTTTCATAGGTCACGAACCTCGAATTTGTAGCCGATGCCCCAGACCGTTGCGAGGCTCCAGTTGGCATGATCCTTGATCTTCTCGCGGAGACGCTTCACGTGAACGTCCACGGTACGTGTGTCGCCGATGTATTCATAGCCCCAGATGTGATCCAGAAGCTGCTCTCTTGTAAAAACCTGATTCGGCGAAGCCGCAAGGAAATATAAAAGTTCCAGTTCCTTTGGCGGCATGTCGACGGCCTGCCCCATGTAGATGACGGAGTAGTTCGAGAGATTGACCACCAGATCCGTGTACTTGACGCATTTTAACTCTGCAGCAGGTTCCTCCGGCTTTGACGGCTGATAGCGGCGCAGCACTGCCTTGACGCGCGCGACAAGCTCCTTGGAGTCGAATGGCTTCATCATGTAATCGTCCGCGCCGAGCTCCAGACCGAGTACCTTGTCAAAAATCTCGCCTTTGGCTGACAGCATAATGATCGGAACATTTGCCTTCGCACGGATCTCGCGGCAGACCTGATAGCCGTCCATGCCGGGAAGCATCAGATCAAGCAGGATCAGATTCGGATTGTACTGATCAAAAGCGATCATGGCTTCCTCGCCGTCATTGACGATCCGGGTATCGAAACATTCCTTTGTGAGATACAGGGAAATCAGTTCTGCGATATTATTGTCATCATCTACGATGAGAATTTTCTGTTTTGCTGCCATATCATCATCTCCTCATTTTTATTTTAAATATCAGTCCTTAAACTCGGCAATCGTGACACCGGCATCGCCCTCGCCGAACTCGCCGAGGTGGAATGATTTGACATATTTTAAGCGCTTTAAATGAGCCTGCACCGCGTTGCGGAGTGCGCCCGTGCCTTTTCCGTGAACGATGCGCACGGACGGCAGATGCGCCAGATAAGCGTCGTCCAGATACTTGTCAAGAAGCGGAATGGCCTCGTCGGTCGTCTTGCCGATGAGGTTGATCTCTGTGGAGACGGAGGCGGATTTGCTCATCTTGATCTTGCCGGCACTGGTCTTCTGGAACTTCTTGGTGCCCGGTGCGGCATCCTCTTCCAGAAGGATCAGGTCGTTGATGTTGACCAGAGAGCGCAGAATTCCCATCTGCACATACAGGTCGCCCCTGGCATTCGGAAGGGAATGAACGGTGCCTTTTAAGTTCATGCTGATGACTTTGACGCTGTCGCCGATGCGCAGCTTCTTCGGAACGTTGTGGTTCGGTACGGAAGCTTTTTTCTGCTCGGACATCTTCTGTGCGGCTTTGTCCATCTTGCCGCGCAGCTTGGTACGTTCTTTTTCCATCTCGCTGACCGGTGCGCCCGCCTTGCCGTATTTGTTAAAATTGCGGATCGTCTCATCGGCGACGTCCTTGGCTTCTTTTAAGATATTGTATGCCTGCTCGTTTGCCTCGCGCAGAATCTTGTCGCGGCTGGAATCCAGGCGCTCCTGCTTCTGCTCCAGCTTTTCTTTTAAGGACTCGATCTCGGCTTTGTACTGGTTGATCTCTAACTGCTCCCGCTCGATCGTGCTGCGGCTCTTCTCAAGGTCTGCGATCAGGTCCTCAAAATCGCCCTCACTCTTGCTGATGCGCCCTTTAGCGTCGGCAATGAGGTCCGTCGGAAGACCGAGCTTTTCAGAGATGGCAAACGCGTTGCTCTTGCCCGGAATACCGATTAAGAGACGGTAGGTCGGACTTAACGTCGCCACGTCGAACTCGCAGCAGGCATTTTCCACGCCTGGTGTGGAGAGGGCATAGACCTTGAGCTCGCTGTAATGCGTCGTAGCCATAATGCGTGCTCCGTAAAGGTGGAGCTTCGAGAGAATGGAGATCGCAAGCGCAGCGCCCTCGGTCGGATCGGTTCCGGCACAGAGCTCATCGAAAAGTACCAGAGAACGGTCATTGACCTGCTCTAAGATACGGATGATGTTGACCATGTGGGAGGAGAACGTACTGAGCGACTGCTCGATACTCTGCTCGTCCCCGATGTCGGCGAACACTTCGTCGAAAATACCGAGTTCCGAGCGCTCGGACGCCGGAATATGCAGACCGGACTGTCCCATCAGCGTCAGCAGTCCGACGGTTTTTAAGGATACCGTCTTACCGCCGGTGTTTGGACCGGTCACGATCAGCAGGCGGAAATCCTCGCCGAGCCGTACGTCGATCGGAACAACCTTTTTCGGATCGAGTAGTGGGTGGCGTCCCTTGCGGATGTGAATCCGCCCGTCATCATTGAACAGCGGGGCAACCCCGTTGTATGTCTGAGCGAAAGCCGCTCTGGCAAAGATAAAGTCCAGCTCGGTCAGAAGTTCATAGTCGGCGAGCAGCTGTGTGGCGTAGGAGGCGGTCAGATTGCTTAAGCCGGCAAGGATAACCTCGATCTCCTCCTGCTCACGGAGCTGCAGCTCTTTGTATTCGTTGTTCAGATTGACGACAGCCATCGGCTCGATGAAAAGTGTGGAGCCGGTGGAGGACTGGTCATGGATCATGCCGGGAACGAGAGACTTTGCCTCCGCTTTGACCGGGAGACAGTAGCGCCCGTCGCGCATGGTAATGACGGTGTCCTGCAGATAGCTTCTGGTCGTGGTGTTGTTGATCATGGAGTTCATCTGTGCGCGGATCTTATCGTTCATTCCGCGCATGGAGCGCCGGATCGAGTGCAGCGTGCTGCTGGCGTCGTCGGCAATCTCGTCCTCGGAGAGAATACAGCGCCGGATCTCGTCACACAGCGGCGTGAGAGGCTCGATGCCGGCAAAAAGACTGGTCAGGGAATCGTCCGGCTGATCGCTGTCGTCCTGTGATCTGGCAAAAGCCTTCGCGCGTTTCGCGGACTCTAAGAGGGAGCAGACGCGCAGCAGTTCGATGGCGCTTAAGGCGCCGCCGATCTCTAAGCGCTTTAGCGAATCGCGGATGTCCGTAACTCCAGAAAAGGACAGGGAGCCGTATTTGAACAGCCGGCTTAAGGCATCCGATGTCTGCTGCTGCAGCTGTTCGATCTGCGCGCGGTCGGTGATCGGGCGCAGCTTCTGACAGCGCGACTTGGCGTCAGCGCTGAAAGCATATTCGGTCAGTTGATCGAGAATCTTGTTATATTCTAAGGTGTGTAATACTTTTTCGTTCATAGCAGTTCCTTTGATTTGATTGTCACATGGTTATGTCCTTCTTATTATATATGATTCAGGGAGTCTTGGAAAGCGGAACCTGAAAAGAATTGTAGAATCCTATTGCAAGCGTATGTGATTCATTTTATAATGATTACTGGTACGGTTTTCAGAAATTCGTGTGTAAATACATGCAGAAAAGAGGAAATCATGCAGCAAAAGGATAACGATCAGTTTTCTTTTATTAACGAAAAAATCAAAGAAAAGCCGGTCAATAAGAAGCGGTTGCTGATGCAGGCAGGTTTTATCGCTCTGATGGCAGTCGTTTTTGGAATCATAGCAAGTCTGGTTTTTGCATATTTTCAGCCTAAGTTTGAATCACTGTTTTGCCCAGAGGAGGAACCGGTGGTCACCATTCCGCAGGATTCGGTTACGGAGACGGAGCAGACCGAGGAGACCGAGACATCCGAGGAGACGGAGGCATCCGAGGAACCGCAGGCGCCTTCCGAGGAACCGCCGGTACAGCAGCCCGAGGAGCTTGAGATTGTGGATGTACAGAACGTGCAGAACAAGCTGTATGCGGTGGGAAGAGAAGCCAACCGCTTTGTCGTGACAGTGACGGGGGTCAAGAGTGATACGGACTGGTTCAACAATTCCTACGAGAGCAGAGGACAGGCATCCGGCATCATCATAGCGGATAACGGTCAGGAACTGCTGATCTTAACGGAGCGCAAGGTCATCTCGGATGCACAGGAAGTCTACGTTACATTTATCAATGACGTGACGGTGGAGGCATCCATGAAGCACTACGATGGCAATACGGGGATTGCGGTGCTCTCGGTACCGAAGGAGCAGGTGGATACGGATACCATGAATGCGATCTCGGTGGCGAAGCTTGGGAATTCATTGACGACGATGCAGGGAACGATGGTCATTGCGGTGGGAAGTCCGCTCGGAACGAACTACTCGATCCTCACGGGCAACATCACATCTACCAATAATGTGATTTCCACGATTGACAATAATTATACCGTCTTTACGACGGATATTGTGGGCAGCAGCAGCGGCAGCGGCGTCATCATCAACGTGAACGGCGAGGTGATCGGTCTGGTCATGCAGGACTACGGCAATGAGGAGGATCAGACGACGCTGACAGCGATTTCGATCTCCGAGTTAAAGCAGCTGATCGAAAAACTGTCCAACAATCAGGATATTCCGTATATTGGTCTGGAGTTGACGACGGTATCAGCGGCAACCGCCAAGGAATACGATATTCCAAAGGGCGCATATATCAAGGATGTCAAGATGGATTCACCGGCACTGGCGGCGGGGCTGCAGAGCGGTGATGTCATTACAGAGATGGGCGGAGAGGCTGTCTACACGGTGGACAGTTATGAGAGCAAGCTTCTGGCATTGGAACCGGGCGACGAGGTGGAGATCGTTGTACAGCGGCAGGGCGCTGAAAAGTATGAGGAGATCACCTGCACGGTACAGGTCGGAGTGTTAAAGTAGAGGATAGTAACAGAAGGCGGTGCCTTGCGGCACCGCCATATTATGGAAATGAGGTCAGAAATGAAGTATATTGAGAGCCTGCGTGAGGGCGAGAGAATCAACGAAATCTATTTATGCAAGGTAAAGCAGTCAGCGCTGACAAAGGCGGGAAAGCCTTATGATAATCTGATCCTGCAGGATAAGACCGGTACGCTGGACGCCAAGATCTGGGAGCCGGGCTCGGTTGGAATCGATGAGTTTGATTCGTTAGACTATATTGCAGTCATGGGAGACATCACAAGTTTTCAGGGAAATCTCCAGCTCAACGTAAAGCGTGTGCGCAAGGTGCAGGAAGGGGAATACGATCCGAAGGATTATCTGCCGGTATCCAAAAAGGACATCGACGGGATGTATACAGAGCTTCTGGGACTGATTGCTTCCGTGAAGCATCCGTATTTAAAAAAGCTTCTGGAGAGCTTTTTTGTCGAGGATAAGGATTTTGAAAAACGGTTCAAGTTTCATTCCGCAGCGAAGAGTGTGCATCACGGATTTGTGGGCGGACTGCTGGAGCATACGCTCTCTGTGACAAAGAACTGTGATTATTTTGCAGCAACCTATCCGATCTTAAACCGCGATCTGATCGTGTCTGCGGCAATTTTCCATGATATCGGAAAGCTGGAGGAGCTCTCGACGTTTCCGGAGAACGATTACACGGATGAGGGCCAGCTTTTAGGACACATCATGATCGGTGCCGAGATGGTCGGAGAGCGGATCCGCACGATTCCGGGATTCCCGAAGGGAACCGCCAATGAGTTGAAACACTGCATTTTGGCACACCACGGAGAACTGGAATACGGTTCGCCGAAGAAACCGGCACTTGCGGAAGCACTGGCACTCAGTTTTGCGGACAATATTGACGCCAAGATGGAGACAATACGGGAGATTTTTGCAAGTGTTCCGGAGAACAATCTGGAGTGGCAGGGATATAACCGCCTGCTGGAGAGCAATATCCGCAGATCAGGAAGAGAGTCATAGGTATATCACAGGATATGAAGAAAAACGACAGTATTGAGTTAAAGATCGAAGATATGGGCGTTGACGGAGAGGGCATCGGAAAATACGAGGGGATGACCTTTTTCGTGAAAGATGCTGTGATCGGGGATACGATCCGTGCCGGCATCACGAAGCTCAAGAAGAACTACGGCTATGCCAGGGTGCAGGAGATTTTAGAACCGTCGCCTTACCGTGTGCAGCCGGAGTGTCCGCTGTATGCGCGCTGCGGCGGCTGCCAGATCCAGGCGATGGACTATAGGCAGCAGCTTTGCTATAAGCAGAAAAAGGTGCGCGGCAATCTGATCCGTATCGGAGGATTTGCGCCGGAACTCATTGATTCCGTGATGGAGGAGATTGTGGGGATGGAGCAGCCGTATCGTTACCGCAATAAGGCACAGTTCCCGATCGGCGCGGACAGGGACGGGATGCCGGTGGCGGGATTTTACGCAGCGCGCACGCATAACATTATCCCGGTAGAGGATTGTAAGCTGGGCGTTACGCAGAATGAGCAGATTCTTGGAGTGGTGCTTTCCTATATGCGTGAGAATGGGGTCCGTCCGTATGATGAGACGACAGGGCGGGGACTGGTGCGCCATGTGCTGATCCGTTACGGATTCACCTCAAAGGAACTGATGGTCTGCCTGGTCATTAACAGAGAGACACTTCCGCAGGAGAAGAAACTGGTGGATGCGTTGTGTAAAATAGAAGGTATGACCAGCATTTCCGTGAACATCAACCGGAAGAATACGAATGTGATTTTGGGGGAGGAGACCCGGACCGTCTGGGGATCGGATTATATCACGGATCAGATTCATCTGCGCGACTGTGACCATGACTTTGCGCTGACAGATACGGCAATCGCTTATCACATTTCCCCGCAGTCTTTCTATCAGGTAAACCCGGGGCAGACGGAGAAGCTGTACAGTCTGGCACTCTCCTACGCGGGTCTGACCGGCAGGGAGACCGTCTGGGATCTCTACTGTGGCATTGGAACCATTTCCCTGTTTCTGGCACAGAAGGCAGGGAAGGTCTACGGCGTGGAGATCGTGCCGCAGGCGATTGAAGACGCGAGAAGCAACGCGGCATTAAACGGTATTACCAACGCCTTGTTTTTCGTGGGAAAGGCGGAGGAGGTTCTTCCGGAGTTCTACGAAAAGGAGAGCCGGAAGCCGGATGCGGACATGCTTCATCCGGATGTGATCGTTGTCGATCCGCCCCGGAAGGGATGCGATGAGAAGTGTCTGGAGACGATGCTTCGCATGAAGCCGGAACGGATTGTGTATGTCAGCTGCGACCCGGCAACGCTCGCGAGGGATCTAAAGATTCTGTGCGAGGGTGGCTATGAGCTGCGGAAGGTAAGACCGGTGGATCAGTTCGGACATACGACACATGTGGAGACGGTTGTTCTTCTTTCCAAGGGAATGTTCGACAGCAGGAAAGTGAAGGTTGACTTCTCGTTGGAGGATATGGATTTATCAGAGTTCAAAGGAAAGGCAACTTATGAGCAGATAAAGGCTTATGTACTGGAACAGACTGGACTTAAGGTTTCTTCGTTGTATATTGCACAGATTAAGAAGAAATGTGGACTGGATGTGGGAGAGAATTTTAATCTGCCTAAGTCAGAGAATGCGAGACAGCCACAATGTACACCGGAGAAGGAAGAAGCGATTATGCAGGCGTTTAAGCATTTTGGAATTGTATAGATTGTGGATAAGTTGTATCGTGAGTCTATTTTACTGCTAAGTAGCGAAAAAAGGACATTCCTGAACCGTAATTATTACGGGGCAAGGGATGTCTTTTTTGATTGTCTTGGAGTGTCCAAAGGACAAGGTAATGAAACTGAAAATATTAAGACTTATATGAATAATATCTATCTTATCTAATCAGACGATATATTCAGCATATATTTCAGCCATTGAATTTATTTAATACGTCAATTGTAACCTGAGATTCCATACCCACCATCTCAGACTGCTTTAAAAAGTTAATAGTAATAAGTGTAAAGGAAGGGTATGGATTTTCCTTTACAAATTCAAGAGACTGACTGGATTGTTGGTCTCTTTTTTGTTATGCTTTGATTTCTGGCGGCTGGAAAGGAGTTACCATGTCAAAGTTTTTAACATATGAAGATCGATTAGTTATTGCACAACTCCTTCAGGAGAATTCCTCCTTTGGAGTTATAGGAAAGAAATTAGGCAAGGATCGTACCACGATTGCAAAGAAAATAAAAAAGCATTCCTATGATAAGAAAAGTGGTCGCCCAGGATATCCTTATAATCCATGTAAACATCGCAGTACATGCAAAGCTAAAAAGCTGTGCGGAAACACTTGTACGCATCAATCAGCGTATAAATGCAGTCTATGTTCCGAGTGTACCTTGCATTGTCAGGATTTTGCAGAGGATATCTGTTCCGTTAAAACAAAACCTCCATATGTATGTAATGGTTGCAGTCAGCTTCCCAAATGCACCTTATTAAAACGCGTTTATGATCCGGCAGATGCTCATGAAATGGCACATCAGTCTATTTCGGAATCCAGGACAGGCATTTTATCCAATGAGGATGATATAGCAAGAATCAACGGAATTATCAGCCCGCTGGTTAAAAATGGTCAGTCGCTTCATCAGATTTATATAGAGCATGTTGATGAAATCATGTGCAGCGAAAAAACATTGTATAACTATGTTGATGCCCAACTTTTTGATATCCGGAACATTGATCTGCCTCGTAAAGTAAAGTACCGCCCGCGATACAAACAGCCTGAATTCAAGGTAGACAGAGGATGTCGTATTGGCAGAAGCTATAGTGATTTCCAGAAGTTTCTTGAAGCAAATCCGGAGTCTAGTGTTGTACAGATGGACAGTGTTATCGGACGTGTGGGAGGCAAATGTCTGCTTACCATACATTTCGTTGAAACAAGTCTAATGCTTGCATTTCTGCGAGATTCAAATACTTCAGCATCTGTCATACAGGTTATAAATCTGTTGGATAAGGTTCTTGGAAATAAAAATTTTTCACAGTTGTTTCCAGTTATCCTTATGGATAATGGAAGTGAGTTTTCAAATCCAAAAGCAATTGAAAAACGTGATACGATTCCACGCAACAGAACGAATGTATTTTACTGCGATCCAAGTGCACCTTACCAAAAAGGAGCCTGCGAAGTGAACCATGAATTAATACGTCGTAATGGAATTGATATTGGAATATATACACAGGACTTTGAAAATGAATTTATATCACTGACTGATATTGCGCGTTATAAAAGTGATGAACCAAAGGATGTAATCAAAAATTGGATGAGAAGCAAGGATACAATAGAATTTCTTGGTTTATGGGAAAAACTACATAATAGTAATTTTAAAGGGGTCGAATTCGACTCCTTTAGAAATCAGGCAGGGTCTAATGCATTTACAATGTCACCTACAAAATGGATAGAGACAACTGGAGCAATAGGAATCGTAAGTAAATCTGGACGATATGGTGGCACTTTTGCACATTCAGATATTGCGTTTGAATTTGCATCATGGATTTCAGCAGAATTTAAACTTTATATAATCAAGGATTATAAAAGGCTGAAAGCAGATGAAAATAGCCGTTTTTCATTGAATTGGAATCTAAACAGAGAAATATCAAAACTGAATTATCTATTATTGCTGCTGTAGCAGAGATGGGACGTGAGAACATAAGAGTACAGACGATGGCTGGACGTGAGCAAAAAGCCAGAGAAGGAAAATGGAACGGTGGATTTGCATCTTATGGATATAAGCTGGAAAATGGAGAACTTGTCATTGCAGAGGATGAAGTGGAAATTATTCAAATGATTTTTGAACGATATATTCATACCAATGATGGAATCAATGGCGTTGCCAATTATTTGAATACTCATGGTTATACAAAGAAATTACGTCAAAACCGAACAATTCCCGGTTTCTCATCAAGTTTTATCAAAAAGATTATTGATAACCCAGTGTATATGGGGAAGATAGCATACGGACGCAGGCGAACCGAAAAGAAAACGGGAACCCGTAATGAAACGCATATAGTGGAACAATCGGAGTTCCCTGTATATGAGGGAATCCATGAAGCTAATCTGGATGTTACAGATATTCATTACGATAAAAAAATTTCAGATTTACAGAGACGATTAGATACTCAATATGATAAAATAGATGAAGTGGAAGAGGCAATCGCAGATTTGAAGTCTCAGGTATATGAACTTAAGAAAAATCAGATTGATGCTGACAGCCGAAAGGTCCAAAGGAGAAGGAGGAGGCAATCGTAGAGGCACTGAGATATTTTCAGATGATTCCAAGTGAATCGTAGGATGATTCGGCTTATAAGAAAGAGAAAATTTAACTAATGCTATAGAGCCTTCGGACATTGGGAATAAAACCTGATGTTCGGAGGCTTTTTGTTTACAGAAAATTTTTTTGTGGATATAATAAACATGACATGTAGTTGTCGTGTTGTGTTAGATATGATATGTATGGAGAGTGGAATTATGAAGATAGATAGGCTTATTGGGATATTGTCAATCTTACTGCAGGAAGAAAAGACAACGGCTCCTGAACTGGCAGAAAAATTTGAGGTATCCCGCAGGACAATAAACCGGGATATTGAAGACCTTTGCAAAGCAGGTATTCCAATAAGGACGGCACAGGGAACCGGTGGCGGTATTAGTATTATGGACGGATATCGTATGGATAGGACGATACTGACATCCAAAGATATGCAGATGATTCTTGCAGGTTTGCGGAGTCTTGACAGTGTGAGCGGAAGCAGATACTACAGTCAGCTGATGGAGAAAATCCAGACCGGATCATCAGAGTTCATCAGTGGAAGAGACTCTATGCTGATTGACTTATCTTCATGGTATAAGGGTTCCCTTGCTCCAAAGATCGAGGTAATACAGAGTGCAATAGAAAACAGGCGCATCATACGATTTAAGTATTATGCTCCGTCCGGAGAGAGCAACCGAAGGGTAGAACCATATTATCTGGTTTTCCAGTGGTCGAGCTGGTATGTATGGGGGTGGTGTTTAGAACGTAAAGATTACAGGCTGTTCAAACTGAACCGTATGGATTGTGTTGTTGAAACAGACCGTGGATTTCTGTGCAGAGATGTACCAATGCCGGATTTGTCAAATGAGAAGATATTTCCGGGTGGGATAAAGGTAAAAGCTCTTTTCACACCGAATATGAAGTGGCGGCTGGTTGAAGAATTTGGACCGAACTGCTTTACAGAAACAGACGATGGAAGGCTGCTCTTTTCAGCAGACTATACGGATATGGAAAACCTTGTGACATGGCTTATGACATTTGGAGCAAAAGTAGAGGTGCTTGAACCAAAAGAAGCACGGGACATTATCCGTAGGAATGCGGAAGAAACATTAAAAATCTATGGAGGATTAGGAAAATGACATTTGATTATAAAAAAGAATATAAAGAATTTTATATGCCGAAAGGCACACCGTCTATCGTAACTGTTCCGAAAATGAACTATATAGCGGTAAGGGGAAGCGGCAATCCAAATGATGCAGACGGAGAATACAAGCAGGCTATCGGACTTCTGTATGGAATTGCATTTACGATTAAAATGAGCAAAAAGGAAGATCATCAGATTGATGGATATTTCGATTATGTCGTGCCGCCATTAGAGGGATTCTGGTGGCAGGGGGAGCGGCGTCCGGGGGACGCCATGCTGCAAACCGACCGAGCCGGCAGGCGAGACGGCGTATCCGGAATTGATTATGCTCGTAAGGAAGATTTTAAGTGGATTTCTGTTATTCGCTTGCCAGATTTTGTTACCAGGGAGAATTTCGACTGGGCTGTCAGGAAAGCTACGGCAAAGAAAAAACAGGATTTTTCTAAGGTTGAGTTTTTTTCCTATGAGGAGGGCTTATGTGTACAGTGTATGCATATCGGAGCGTATGACGATGAGCCTGCTACGGTAGATGCAATGCACAGATTTATGGAAGAACAGGGATATACACTTGATATAACGGATTAGAGGATGCACCACGAGATTTATCTGAGTGATGCGCGGAGAGTGACACCTGAGAAATTGAAGACTGTGGTCAGGCATCCGATAAGGAGGGCTTAAAGGTATGGAATATATTAGAGTTACGAAAGAAAATCTTGAAAAGGAGCACATTTGCTGTGCCATTTCCGACAATAAAGATATTCAGGTATCATCAAAGAAGGCATGGCTTGCGGATAGATTTGATGAAGGTCTTGTGTTTCTTAAGAGCGTAGAACGCGGCAAGTGCTTTATTGAGTACATACCTGCGGAGTGTGCATGGAATCCAATCGAAGCACCTGGTTATATGTATATTAATTGTTTGTGGGTGTCCGGATCTTTCAAAGGCCATGGATATTCAAGTGACTTACTTTCCGAGTGTATTGAGGACAGCAAAGAA
>ULXP01056270.1_pt1 | contig 13586 bp, 10 predicted proteins | sample 1961351 | NCBI WGS metagenome assembly ULXP01 (sample SAMEA4835840, study PRJEB28245) | human gut metagenome | biome: gut microbiome; material: fecal sample | place: Denmark | collected 2008 | reverse complement strand
CCAACTACATGTCGGCGGCGCTTGCCCGGGAGTTCCGGACATACTACACGGGCGAGAACGGCCGTGTGGGCCACGAACTTATACTCGACCTGACCAATTTCAAGAAGTCGTACGGAGTCGATGTAGCCGATGTGGCACGACGTCTGATGGATTACGGGTTCCATGCGCCGACACTCTCGTTCCCCGTGCACGAAACCTTCATGATCGAGCCCACCGAGAGCGAACCAAAGGCCGAAATGGACCGTTTCATCGAGGCAATGGTCGCCATCAAGCGCGAGTGCGAAGCTGCCGCAGCAGCGGGACAGACGGACAATCCGGTGGTCAACGCACCTCACACGGCGGTGGAGATTGCCGGCGAGTGGCCGCATCCCTACACCCGCGAACAGGCGGCTTTCCCGCTGGCGTGGATCCGGGAGCGCAAGTTCTTCCCCTACGTGAGCAAGATCGACAACGGCTACGGCGACCGGAACCTCTGCTGTACGTGCCGCGATCTCGAATAGCCACTCTGCTGTAACTTCAGCAGGGGGGGATGTGCCGGCTGATGCAGATGATAATTTGTCGTTGAGGTTTGGTACTTAACGATGAAGTGTTTACCTTTGCCGCGGCTTTCGAAGGCAGGAGGCGAGTGGGTGTGAGGTTGTAGGCGGGGGGGGTGGCAGGCCCTTGTGCAGAATGCCCCGAAAAGCAGTAAGTGAGAGAGAAACAGATATTTACAACAACAATAATTCATTAAAATGAAAGTAGCACAGAACAAATTCGTATCGGTGGATTATAAACTGACCGTAGATGGCCAGATCGCCGATCAGTCGTCGGAGGGCCATCCTCTGGAATTCATCTTCGGTACCGGAATGTTGCTTCCCAAGTTCGAGGCGGCCATTCTGGGCAAGGAGGTCGGCGACAAGGTGTCGTTTACGCTCGAACCGAAGGACGGTTACGGCGAACTGATCGAGGAGGCGATTGTCGATCTTCCGAAAAACATATTCATGATCGACGGCAAACTTGCCGAAGAGTTACTCTTCGTGGGCAACCAGATCCCGATGAGCGACAACCAGGGCAACCGTATGCTGGGAACGGTCCGCGAAGTGGGCGACGAACATGTCAAGATGGATTTCAACCACCCGATGGCGGGCAAGACCCTCAACTTCGATGTGACGATTGTCGGCGTGCGTGACGTGACTCCCGAAGACCTCGCGGCTAAGGGCGGTTGCAGCTGCCACGGCGACCACTGCGGAGACGGTTGCGGCGATGGCTGCGGTGACCACTGCGGAGACGGTTGCGGCGACCACGACCACTGCTGCCATTAGTGCCGGTACGGTATGCCGGCCGGCCTTCAGCGGCTGGCGGATTGCAGATACGGGACCTTCGTTACACCACGGAGGTCCCGTTGTTTTTGAGCGGGAAGGGCAGAGGTGTGCGTTTTTTTGCTGGGGGCACCGAAAAGACCTCATAAATATTTGTATATCCGGAAAATAGTCCATACCTTTGTGCCGCTCTGCGTCGACACGCTCTGCCAATCAGCGGAATGCGCCGGCGTCAGCAGCAAAAAACACTTATTGTCAAACATTTTAACGAGTGATTGTATCACAATTAATTCATTTATGGAAGAAAATCAGAAAGTAGTCGCAAACGAGAATTTCGACTGGAACGCATTCGAACACGAATCGGCCCTCTACGACAAACCCAAAGATGAGATTGCCGAAGCGTACGATCAGACGCTTTCGAAGGTGCAGGTCGGCGAAGTCGTTGAAGGAACGGTTGTCGACATCAACAAACGCGAAGTTGTCGTTAACATCGGCTACAAGAGCGAAGGTATCATCCCCATCGGCGAGTTCCGCTACAACCCCGAACTGGCCGTAGGCGAAAAGGTCGAGGTTTATGTCGACAGCGCCGAGGACAAAAAAGGTCAGCTGGTCCTGTCGCACAAAAAGGCCCGTCAGCTCAAGTCGTGGGATCGTGTAAACCAGGCTCTGGATAATGACGAGATAATCAAAGGCTACATCAAGTGCCGTACAAAGGGCGGTATGATCGTCGACGTATTCGGTATCGAGGCATTCCTGCCCGGTTCGCAGATCGACGTCAAACCGATCCGCGATTACGACTTCTACGTCGGCAAGACCATGGAATTCAAGGTGGTCAAGATCAACCAGGAGTTCCGCAACGTGGTCGTTTCGCACAAGGCGCTGGTCGAGGCCGAACTGGAGGCCCAGAAGAAGGAGATCATGTCGAAACTCGAAAAGGGCCAGATCCTCGAGGGTACGGTCAAGAACATCACTTCGTACGGCGTATTCATCGACCTGGGCGGCGTAGACGGTCTGATCCACATCACCGACCTGTCGTGGGGCCGCGTAAACCACCCCGAAGAGATCGTAAAACTCGATCAGAAACTCAATGTCGTAATTCTCGACTTCGACGAGCAGAAGAAGCGTATCGCTCTGGGCCTCAAGCAGCTGACCCCGCATCCGTGGGAGGCGCTGGATCCCAACCTCAAGGTCGGAGACAAGGTCAAGGGCAAGGTTGTCGTTATGGCCGATTACGGTGCATTCGTCGAGATCGCCCCGGGCGTAGAGGGTCTGATCCACGTGTCGGAAATGAGCTGGAGCCAGCACCTGCGTTCGGCTCAGGAGTTCATGAAGGTCGGCGACGAAGTCGAGGCCGTTATCCTGACACTCGATCGCGAAGAACGCAAAATGTCGCTGGGTATCAAACAGCTTACTGCTGATCCCTGGGCCGACATCGAAAAGAAATATCCCGTCGGAAGCCGCCACATGGCTAAAGTCCGCAACTTCACCAACTTCGGCGTATTCGTCGAGATCGAAGAGGGTATCGACGGCCTGATCCACATCTCGGATCTGAGCTGGACCAAGAAGGTTAAGCATCCTTCCGAATTCACCCAGATCGGTGCCGATATCGAAGTGGTGGTTCTGGAGATCGACAAGGAGAACCGTCGTCTGAGCCTCGGCCACAAGCAGCTTGAGGAGAACCCCTGGAACGAGTTCGAACAGCTCTATGCCGTAGACAGCGTTCACGAAGGTACCGTCAAGGAGCTGACCGACAAGGGTGCCGTGATTACCCTGGCCGACAACATCGAGGGCTTTGCTCCTGCAAAACAGCTTGTCAAGGAGGACGGAACGACTGCCAAGGTCGGTGAGGTGCTCCCGTTCAAGGTGATCGAGTTCTCGAAGGCTACCAAACGTATCACACTGTCGCATACCCGCGTCTTCGAGGAGACCAAGCGTGCCGAAGAGAATGCCGCACGTGCCGAGAAGAAGGCCGCTGCCGAAGCCACTAAATCTTCGGTCAAGAAGATCAATGCATCGGTTGAGAAGACCACGTTGGGCGATATCACTTCGCTTGCCGAACTGAAGGCCCAGATGGTTGAGGCTGCCGAGAAGCAGGAGGCTCAAAAGGCTGAAGCTGCCGCCGAAGAGGCAAAGGCCGAATAAGTGTGACCGCATACGAACTTTTGAAGGGAGCAGGCGGCCGGATACGGAACAAACGGGGAGGAGTTGAACGATGAGTTTCCGGATTACCGTATTGGGCAGCAGTTCTGCAAAACCTACTCCCAACAAACATACCTCTGCTCACGCACTCAATGTGCGTGAGCAGTTTTATTTGGTGGATTGCGGTGAGGATACCCAGCGGCAGTTGGTGCGATACGGAATCAACCCGCTGAAGATAAATACCGTATTCATTTCGCATCTGCACGGTGACCACCTTTACGGACTGTTCCCGTTGATCTCGACGATGGGGCTTTACGATCGCCGTACGCCGCTGCGGGTGTTCGGACCGAAACCGTTGGATGAGATCCTGCAGTGCCATTTCCGATATTTCGACAATGCGCTGCCGTATGAGGTGCAGTTCTGCGAGGTCAATACCCGCGCCGAAAAGACAATCTTCGAAACCTCGTTCATGACCGTCTCGACAATCCCGTTGCGGCACCGAGTCCCGTGTTGTGGATACCTGTTCCGCGAAAAGGAACCGCCGCTCAATATCCGGAAGGAGGCGATTGCCGATTACGGGCTCGGAATAGCCCAGATCGCCGCCGCTAAACGCGGGGAGGATATTGTTCTGGAGAATGGAACGGTGTTGCCGGCTGCCGAAATAACTTACCGCCCCTATCGCCCGCGGGCATATGCCTATTGCAGCGATACGCAGTATTCGGCACGTGTGGCGAGGATTGTCTCCGGTGTTGACCTGCTATACCACGAGGCGACATATTCGGCATCGGACAAGGCTTTGGCTGTTTCACGAGGCCATTCGACGGCGCAGCAGGCCGCCAAGGTCGCTGCAATGGCCGGTGTCGGACGGTTGTTGATCGGGCACTTCTCGTCGCGTTACAAGGATGAGTCGGTGCTGCTGGATGAGGCGCGGGCATTCTTTCCGGCTACGGATATAGCCGTTGAAGGGTGCAGCTACGACATCCCGAAGCGAACGGAGTAGCATCTGCGCGGAGATCGGCATAATGTGCTGATTCAGGCTCATGTCTCGGAGTGGCTGAACAGGGGGGGGAGAGTAGTGGAGCAGGGGGTGTAGAAGGAATGTAGCAGGGTGGAAGCTGAGTTGTGAAGTCGGGATGTTGCAGAGTAGTGGTGCCGGGGTGCTGCAAAGTGGTGGAGCAGAGGCTGGCAGAGGGTGACAGGAGGTGTGGCAGGAGGTGTAGCTGGCAGAGGGCCTTGTAGAAGCAGGACTAAAAATTCTATTGCGGTTGGTCGGACGATTGTTTCGGGTCGGAGGCTGGCCGGAGAAAAAGAAAAAGGTCGAACATTTCGTTCGACCTTTTCTGTTGAGCTACCCGGACTCGAACCAGGAAAAACAGGACCAGAATCTGTTGTGTTACCATTACACCATAGCTCAATGGTTTCTGATTGTGGGTGCAAATTTACAGCAAGATTTTCTTTTGAACAAGTTTTTTCGCAAAAAAAGATTATATTTGTTCATAAAATTTTACCGGCCTGAACTTTCATGTCAAAACAAATATCTTAAAATCAGAATATTTATGAATATCAGACTACGACTGACCCTAATGAATTTCCTGCAGTATGCCGTGTGGGGAGCCTATCTGACTTCGATGGGCACCTATCTGGCCGAAGCGGGACTTGCTTCGAAGATCGGCCTGTTCTATGCCTGTCAGGGAATTGTTTCGATCTTCATGCCGGCCGTGATGGGAATCATCGCCGACCGTTACATCCAGGCCCAGAGACTCCTCGGACTCTGCCACGCCCTGGCGGCGATCTTTATGCTCTCGGCAGGATACTATGGCCTGCAGGCCGGAATGAATCCCGATTTTGCAACCCTGTTTACGCTCTATACCCTGAGCGTGGCATTCTACATGCCGACAATTGCACTGTCGAATTCGGTGGCTTATACCGTCCTGCGAAATGCCGGTTACGATACGGTCAAGGCATTCCCGCCGATTCGGGTGTTCGGAACGGTCGGATTCATCTGCGCAATGCTATTTGTCGACTATATCGGCGTACAACAGAATGCATTCCAGTTCATTACCAGCGGCAGCCTGGGCGTCGTGCTGGCCCTGTACGCCTTTACGCTCCCCAAATGTGCAATCGACCGGACCGGCGAACGGAAATCGATGGCCGAGGCTTTAGGTCTGAAGGCATTCGCCCTGTTCAAACAGAAGAAAATGGCCATTTTCTTCATATTCTCGATGCTGCTGGGCGTGTCGCTCCAGATTACCAACGGTTTCGCAAATCCGTTCATTACATGCTTCAGCGATATTCCGGAGTATCAGAATACCTTCGGCGCCAACCATGCAAATGCCCTGATCTCGCTCTCTCAGGTATCTGAAACTCTCTGCATCCTGCTTATCCCGTTCTTCCTCAAACGGTTCGGCATCAAACGCGTGATGCTGATCGCAATGTTTGCATGGGTGCTGCGGTTCGGACTCTTCGGAGCCGGGAACCCCGGTAGCGGCGTATGGATGCTCATCCTGTCGATGATCGTCTACGGCGTGGCGTTCGACTTCTTCAACATCTCGGGATCGCTGTTTGTCGACTCCGAAACCGATCCCAATATCCGCTCCTCGGCTCAGGGGCTCTTCATGCTCATGACAAACGGTATCGGTGCTACGATCGGTACGCTCGGCGCTCAGGCTGTCGTCAATCGTTACGTGTTCTCGCAACCGGCCGGTGTGGAACAGGTTGCCGGATGGAGTACGGCCTGGTATATCTTTGCCGCATACGCATTCGTCGTAGCTGTCCTGTTTGCGCTGATATTCAAGTATAAGCACAATCCCGACGCCATTCGGAAAGTCTGACGCATCGGAACGTGCAACCCACCCTGATCCCCGCAGCTGACCGGTGCCCCTAAAGCCCGAGCGGCTGCGGGTTGTTTTTTGACTAAATTTGTGTAACTTTGCGCATCGAATTTTTTAGCATTTCCAATAACAGTTAGTGCATTATGGATATTGAAGGGTTTATTTCGGGCATCGTGAGCCGCAGCGTCGGCGCGTTGTACGGAGAACAGGAGGGCGAGGTGCTTCAGATTCAGAAGACCCGCAAGGAATTTGATGGCGATTATACGCTTGTGGTCTTTCCGCTGCTCAAACGGAGCCGGAAATCGCCCGAAGCTACTGCTACCGAAATAGGTGAATATATCGTGGCAAATACACCCGAAGTGGCTTCGTTCAATGTCATAAAGGGTTTCCTGAACATATCGATGCGAAGCAGCTTCTGGATGGACTGTTTTGCCGACATCGTCACGGATGAGGATTTTGGACGCTCGGCGCAGACCGGCCGTACGATAATGGTCGAGTACTCATCGCCGAATACAAACAAACCTCTCCATCTGGGACATATCCGGAACAACCTGCTGGGATTTTCCGTGTCGCGGATCCTCGAGGCAAACGGCAATCGTGTGATCAAGGCAAACCTGGTCAACGACCGCGGAATACATATCTGCAAGTCGATGCTGGCCTGGAAACTCTACGGTAACGGCGAAACCCCGCAGTCGAGCGGAATGAAGGGCGACCATCTGGTCGGCAAGTACTATGTCGAGTTCGACAAACACTACAAGGCCCAGATCAAGGAGCTCATGGCGGCCGGCAAAAGCGAAGAGGAGGCGAAGCATTCGGCTCCGATCATGCTTCAGGCGCAGGAGATGCTGCGGCGGTGGGAGGCGAAGGATCCGGAGGTGTATTCGCTGTGGCAGACCATGAACAGTTGGGTTTACGAGGGGTTCGATGTGACCTACAAGGCGCTGGGAGTCGACTTCGACAAGGTCTATTACGAGTCGCAGACATACCTGCTCGGCAAGGATATCGTGCAGCAGGGTCTCGACAAGGGCATATTCTTCCGCAAGGATGACAACTCGGTGTGGATCGACCTCACGGCCGACGGGCTGGATCAGAAACTGCTCCTGCGCGGCGACGGTACGTCGGTCTACATAACGCAGGATCTGGGTACGGCATTCCGCCGTTTCAAGGACAACAAACTCGATGACATGATCTATGTGGTCGGCAACGAGCAGAACTATCACTTCCAGGTGCTCAAGCTGATACTCAAGAAGCTGGGATACGACTGGAGCGACAATATCACCCACTTGTCTTACGGTATGGTCGAACTGCCCGAGGGCAAGATGAAGTCGCGCGAGGGTACCGTTGTCGATGCCGACGATCTGATTGCCGACATGGTGGCTACGGCCCGCGAGATGTCGCAGGAGCTGGGCAAACTCGACGGCTGCACCGAAGAGGAGGCTAATGACATATCACGCATGGTCGGACTGGGGGCTTTGAAGTACTTCATCCTGAAGGTCGACCCCAAGAAGACGATGCTGTTCAATCCGCGCGAGTCGATCGACTTCAACGGAAATACCGGCCCGTTCATTCAATATACACATGCACGTATCCGTTCGGTGCTGCGCAAGGCCGCCGAAGCCGGAATAGAATACAAGGGTCGGGTCAGCGGTATCGAACTGCTGCCCGAAGAGATCGAACTGGTCAAGATGCTGAGCGATTATCCGGCTGTTGTGGCGTCGGCGGGCGAGAGTTATTCGCCGGCGGTCATCGGGGCCTACGTATATGACCTTTCGAAACTCTTCAACAGCTACTATCACGACCATTCGATTCTGCACGAGGAGAAGGAGAAGGTTCGCCGCATACGGTTGCAGCTGGCCGAACAGACTGCACGTGTGATTCGTTCGGGCATGTGGCTGATGGGTATCGAAGTTCCGGAGCGAATGTAGAAGAGCCCGGCAAGGAGAGGACAGCCAGCAATAGAGAAGAGATAGAGCCGCCGAAGCAGATGACTTCGGCGGCTCTATCGTATGGGGTTGTTTACAGGCCAATGCGTATCGGAGAACGTGGGCATGCCGTTATGTGGCTGCCGATGCGGAACAGGGGACAGTAGGGTGCGGAACAAGTGACAGTAGGCTGCTGTACCGTGCCGGCGTGTTTTAATCCTCTTCATCTCCCCCCCCCTGTTTCCTTGTCGTCCCCCGCTTGTCGGGGTTGCCGGCGGCGCGGGTGTTGTTATTCGGCGGCTTTGGCCGGCTGCGCCTCCTCTTCCTCCTCCTTGAAGGAGGTCATGCCTGCTCCGACAAGAAGGTTGTACCATGCAACAACCTTCTTGATATCCGAAACATGTACCCGCTCACGATCGTATTCGGGCAGAACCTCGCCAAAGAAGCGCTTGAGTTCGGCCGGATCCGATTTGGGACTTATGGCCTCTTTGCCGCCGGTATGTGCATATATCTTCTCGAAAACCTCGGACAGCGGCATATCCTCATTCTCGGTGAAGATGGCAATCTCGTTCAGCGCACTGACACGTGCCGTCGAAGATGCATTGGTGCGTTTGCCGTCGAGCAGCGACTCTACGATAACGCCGTTGCTGCTGCGGGCCACATATTTGAAAAGTCCGGGTTGTCCGGAGATGGCCAGAATCTCTTTCAGTTTCATAATGATGGTTTATATGTTTTACGGGACAAATATACCAATAAATGCCGAATTTGGGAAATCGTACCGCGATTAGTTGCAGCCAGATGTTTCCCGTTCGCTCACTTGTACCGCACAACTACCTTTGGTGCGGCTGTGGCTGTTGTGGCGCGACGACCGTCATGTTCGTCATGTCCGGTATGTGCGGGTATGCGGGTGTGCGGGCCGAAACAGCGTTGGCACTATGTGAAGGTCGTCGGTTAAGGCTTTTCGATATCCATTGTCCGCATCTGTTCCTTTGAAACCCCGAACCGTTTGCCGTAGTTGGTCCAGTAGATGTCGGCGGCGATCCGGAACAGCCTTTTGCCGATCGGCATTGTTGCGCGGATGGTCCTGTAATCCCGCTTCTCGATCGAACGTACAAGACGCCGTATGGCTCTGACGGCAACGTACCGGAACGGCGTACGGAGAATGGCCTCTCCGCTGCCGAGCATCAGTATCGAACCGAGCCGGTAACCGTTCCGGCGGCAGAATGCCCCGATGATCCTGATGGCGGTCTCGTTCTGCGAGGCCTCCAGAAATCCGCAGTTGATCAGAACCGAGATGACGGGTTTGGTGTGGGGCGGGTCGGCCTCGAGCGCCTTCAGAAAATCGAGCACCCCCACCGGCAGGGAGTCCGCATAAAGCGGAAACACAAGCAGCGTATCGGTATGTTGTCCCATTGCGCGACAAAGTTCGGAGTGGTTTGTGCGCGTGATGTCGCTGTAATCCGTATGGTTGCGGGCGTAGTGGCGAAACAGCCCGGAATAGAGCTTCGAATTCGACCGCGGCGCACGCGGACTGCCGTTCAATATCAGTGTTGTTCCCATTCGTCCAGTATCTTCTTTACGCTCTCGCCGAGCTGAGCTTCGGTTGTGAAAATGATGCGGAAACTCGCAAAATTCATGTTCTGTGAGTTCCGCGAAACAAGTTGTGAGAAGATATCCTTCTCTTCGTCGGTCAGGTCGCCATAGGCAATTATGGTTGCCTGTTTGGGGACTACGGCCCGTTGTACGTGGTGTGTCTCGCCGTTATGGATGCGGATGAAGGCCTGTTGTACCGGAATGGCCCGTTCGAGCATCCGTTTCATGACGCTGTCGTAGCATCCGTACCTGACACGTGTGATATACAGTACCCTGTCGCTCTGGGCGATATGTGGATATACCCTGGTTGCGTCGTCGCGTATGACGCATTTGCCCGGAGTGCGGGTCCAGCATCCGTAACACCCGACGCATGGCGAGATCTTCATTGTCGACAGGTCGAAATAGTGTGTCTGTCTGCCGTCGACACGAATTTCTGGAATAGGCTTGTCGCTAAGGATAAGTTTCATGGTGTAAGGTTTCGAAAAGGTCTGCCCTCCAAAAGGCCTCTCCGTTTCTGTCGCCGGAATCTGCCGCCGCCCTGATGGAGTTGCGCAGAGACCTGACATGGAACGGATTGTTGCCGGAATCATCGCAAAAATGATACCGGGACGAGCATGCCGGAGCAGACGGTTTGAAGCTTCTCATGCAAGACAAACTGTCGCAACGACGATTTTATTGTGCATGCCGTTCAAGGCGATGTCTCCGTTGCATGGTAAAAAGGAGGCTCCTCGCGAGGCGCAATAGCCTGCGAGGAGCTGACCTGATTAATGCATATGTGTGAGTGAGATGAGAATATTCGATGCGTAGGGTTTAGTGACGAAATCTATTTTGAAGAGGCCGGATCACTCTCCGACTGATCTCTGGCTTCGGGCGTATCGTCGTTTTGAGAATCCTTTACGTAGACTTGCCACTCCTCGCTGTTGAAGTAGTCGTTAACAGGTTGTAATGCTGACTCCAGATCCAGACTGTCGAGGGCCTGAAGCGTCTTCTGGGTATCCTTCCATTCCTGGCTGTTGAAATAGTCTCCGAGCTGCTTCATGGATGATTTCCATTCATCGCTGTTGAAATAATCCCCGAGCTGCTTCATGGACGATTTCCACTCGTCGCTCTCGAAATATTTGCCCAACTGCTCCAGCTCCTGCTGTTGCTGTTTCCATTCGGCGCTGTTGAAATAGTCCTCGATTTCGGCTCTCTTTTCGTCGGATATCTCGCTGAGTCCTTCAGGAACGATAATAGCCGTGTCGTTCTGTATGATTATTATGGTGTCCAGATTTGCCCGCCCGGGAACAACCTCTGACACAGCGTCCGAAACGGATGCATCATTTGCTGCAACATGCCGCTCCGTCAGCCCGGCAAGATCTTCCGACAGGGTGACCCGCTCCGATGCCGGCGAAACAATATTTTCCTCTTCGGCAATGACTTTTACCGATTCTTTTGTAACTTTGCCTTTAGACTGATCATAGACCGTTTCGGCAAAGGCTCCGAGCGCAAGGCCCGTGAGTGGCAGCAGAAGGAGTGCGCGAACTCGCATCCGCCGCGACGATTCTTTACGTAACATCATGGTAATACGATTTTTAAGTTTGCTGTGATTGAAGCTGTTGGCTATCGAGTACCACCTCCCGCCAACAGCTTTTCTTATGAGTAACAGTTGGTAGCTCCGCGCATCGACTCCGCTGTTCAGAACTGCCGCATCGGCCTCATATTCGTGTATGGCCCGCAACTCGCTCCGCAAAAGCCAAATCGCCGGATTGAACCATTGCAGCGCCACCGCAAGGTCGATGAATGCCAGATCCAGCGAGTGATGCAGACGTACGTGAGCCTGTTCGTGGGCCAGTATGGCTGTTCCGTTTTCCGACAGGTCGTGTTCCGAAATCAATATGTGATGTCCCCAACTGATGGGTGTAATGTCGTTGTTCATGCGCACGAGGGTTGTGCCGTCCGAGAGACGTTCGCTGTGTCCCTGACGGGATAGCCTCCTGAGGGAGACGGCTGAACGCACCGTGAGCAGGATGACCGCAATGACGCCCGCGATATAGATCGATGCTGCGATCTGCAGCCACGGGAGGTGGCGAAGTCCGCCCTGTGGGCTGGCCGATACGGATGATACCGGTGCAGGTTGTGAGATGCTTTCCGGGGCCGGAGTGACGTGATAGGGGGCCGTCGGCAGTTGTCCGGACGGGAGAGTGGACAACGGGTTGGCCTGCGTCGAGATGAGTTCTGTGGCCAGAATGTCTGAATCGGTCTGTAATGTTGTTGCCGGGGCGGGTGCAACTGCTGAGACCGGTGCCGGCTGTGGCATTGTGCGGTGAATTGTGATGACGCACGACGGCAGTACGAATGCCAGTGCCGTTGCCGCCAGAACCAGCCGCCGGTTGAAGGCGTGGAAGGTCTCGCGGCTGAGCAGGAGCTTGAAAAACAGATAGAACACTGCCAGGCAGGCGGCTGTTCTGAGGATGTATGTCAGGAGTGCTGCGACCATCTTATTTTCTGTTTTGCTGTTCGATGCGTTCGATCAGATCGCGCAGCTCATCCACCGAGAGTCGCTCCTCTTCGACCAGCGCCGACACGGCTCCGAGACTCGAATGCTTGAAATAACGGTCGATGACGTTTCCGAGCGTGCGGCGGGAAAAGGCGGCTTGGTCGACAAGCGGGTAATATTGGTAGGTATTCCCGAAGGCCTTGTGGCCGACATAACCTTTCGTCTCGAGTGTGCGGACCATTGTCGAGATCGTATTGAAATGCGGTTTGGGTTCGGGAGCCAGGTCGACCAGCTCTCTGACAAAGAGCGGTCCGTGGGCCCAGAAGCATTGCATCAGCTCCTCTTCGCGACGTGTCAGTTTTTCCATTCTGTTTCGTTTTTTTGTTGCGTGGCAATCGGGTTTGTATCCGGAGAGTCTCTCCGCAGCCTTCGGGCGGTTGCAGAGAATGACGATTCACATGGTTCTTAACGGTTGTCACAATGCAAAGGTAACTAAAAAAACTTCACATGCAACTAAAATCAATAGTTTTTCAACTAAAAAATTTAGTTACATGCGCCGGCAACAAGTAAAGCCACCTCCGCCGAAAGGGCTGGTGAGCGGAGTTGTAATATTGTAAATAATGTGATATCAGTGAGTTGCGTCGTTATGGGCGGATCGCGACCTTGATCACACCATCCTCCCGGTTTTCGAAAAGCCGGTAGGCCCGTTCGATCTCCGACAGTGTGTAACGGTGAGTGATCAGAGGCGTGGTATCTATGCGTCCCTGCTCGATCAGACGCAGTATCTCGGCACAATCGCAGCCATCCACACCGCCCGTCTTGAAGGTGAGGTTCTTGCCGTACATGTCGGGCAGGGGCAGCAGCTGGGGCTTGTCGTACAGTGCTACAATGGTTACCGTCGCATTCGGGCGTGCACACTCCCAGGCCAGCCGGAATGTCTCGTCCGCCCCGGCAACCTCGATCACAACGTCGGCCCCGCCGCGGTCACTGGAGCGGCGCACCGTTTCGAGGCACTCATCAGGCGAAACAACCGTCACGGCAGGGTAGTGCTGCCGTACGAAGCGGGCCCGTTCGGGCGACTTCTCGCAGACGATAATCTGCTTCGGCCGGTGCAGCATGCTGCACAGCAGCGTGCAGATACCCGTGGGGCCTGCACCGATGATGAGTACCGTATCATCCGTTTTGATCTCGGAGATACGCGCGGCCCAGAAACCCGTGGCAAGGATATCCCCGACAAACAGGGCCTGTTCGTCACTGACCGTATCGGGAATGCGGTTGAGGCCCTGGTCGGCGTATGGTACGCGGACGTATTCGGCCTGAC
>ULXP01092824.1_pt1 | contig 13619 bp, 10 predicted proteins | sample 1961351 | NCBI WGS metagenome assembly ULXP01 (sample SAMEA4835840, study PRJEB28245) | human gut metagenome | biome: gut microbiome; material: fecal sample | place: Denmark | collected 2008 | reverse complement strand
CCACGCAGAAAAAAAGCTTTGTCAATACGACAACCGCGACAAGGACGGCGAATTGTTCTCATGCGTCGCCCCGACATTGGAGGAGTGTCGAGCAAAACGGGATGTATGGTTGAATATAAATAGACGAACGATGAAAAAAGAACACAGCAAATAACCGGACATTGATAGCAACCTTTGCGGAGCTGATCCGCGCATTGAACAACTATTTCGACGACGCGGAAGCGTAGGGCATGGCCTCGCTCAAAGAGAGGATAGACGGCTACGAAAGCACGCGCTTCACGCAAACAGGCGAACACTTGGCGGTCATTACCTCCGAATACAATATGACCCATGTAAGGAAATGGTTAGTGCGCAATATGCCGATTACAAGTTACATGGGCGAAAGCAGTCTCTGCAACCCACAAAGTCTGCCATAATGACAGAACTACCTGTCATTATATGCATTTCTATCATATGTTGCCAGACGGAACAATTTTTGTGTTTACAAATCATATAACTATAAACTAAATTTAATATTATGAAGATTCGAAGAACGATTTCATTAGATTTTGATGGATTTTATCCAGATGGAGCTACTTTACCGGATTATTCTGGGTTATATTTTGTGTATAAGGGGACTTCCACTGAAAAAGGTTGCTACATTAATGAATTGCTATACATTGGGCAAGCGGAAAACATTCGTGATCGTGTTAGCACTAATCATGAACATTATGAAGATTGGAAGCAGAAGCTAAGTAGAGGTGAAAAGCTATATTATTCCGTATGCTCGGTTGAGAAACGGAATTTAGATATGGCAGAAGCTGCATGTATCTATAAAGCACAACCTCCGGTAAACAATCATTGTAAGGAAAGTTATAATTACGATCCTGTTAGAATTATAAGTTCTGGGCGGGTTAAATATTTGCCTGATAATTTCGATGTTGAATAAGAAAAACGCTCCATGCGGAGCGTTTTTCTTATTTTATTATTCTTTCCCTTCGTTCTCATTATTGAAGTTGTACGACCTGCTCAAAAGTGTCCTCGACGTAGATATCAATGGTTTCCTGGTCGGTCGAAGCGGTGGTATAGTAAAGACGAAACTCTTTGCGTTCGAACGGATAGCGATCATTGGACAGAAACACTGTATCTTCATCTTCGTCCATGCGGAGCGTCCCTTTGCCATCGGGCAGAAAGTTGCGAATCGTGTACCGCGCCCCGTCACCGCGCCCCTCGCGTTTAAACTCACAGCGAATTTGGCGGCCTCTCCCTTTACGATTTTCGTCTGTACAGGCATCGTTTCTACCATGAACGAATATGCCTCTGAATACCCCGTCCGTCGTTGCAGGAGGAAAGCAGGCAGTCCGCTATCCCGATGAAAAAAGAAACACCCAATCTTATCATACTGATACGTTTACTCATAATCTGAATTTTAATGTTCTGTTGTTCGTTACTTTTTTACTCAATTTTATTTGCAGATGTCCGTTCAGTTCTTTGCTGTTGGCATAAACCCTCGAATAATCTATGGTTCTATCCGCATATCGGTTACGCAGAGATTCAAATGTCTTCCGTCCAGCATCGTCATTGTCCAGATAGCAATTAATGGTCTTGTAGACGTCCAGATAGCGGAACGACTTGTCCAGATTATCGACCGAATTAAGCACCAGCGCATCGTTTCCTCCTGTCAGTCCGAGCGTATTGGCTGAAAGAAAATCGAAGAGCCCCTCGAACACGTCGCAAGTATCCGTCGGCGTCCCTTGCCGCGACACGAGGGGAATATCCTTCGGCGGTATGCACCCCTTAAACAGTCTGCTGCGCAGTTCCCAGCCTCCTGACTCGTTCTGAAACCCGATGGCGAAATAGGGCTTTCCGTGTACGCGGTAGCTGACCTACCGACAATGGCGAGTGGCTACTTCGGAGGGGATTCCTCGCTCCGAGAGATAGCCTTTCAGCACGCTGTAATCCAGTGTTCTTTGCTCGACCGCCTGAAATGCGGGTTCGGAAACCCGCTCCTTTGCAGGTCGGGGAGCAGGTCGCGGCACAAAATTCCCGCCCACCGCCTCAGAGATATATTTCGCCTGCGTGAGAAAATCCGAGCTGTCTGCAAGCTCTCCGGCAAGGGTGAAGATGTCGCCGCCACGTCCCAGCCCGAAATCGAACCACACGTTCCTGTCCGTATTGACTTTGAACGAAGGAGTCCTTTCTCGCGGTAGGGAGCGTTGTACCACAAATCGTTTCGTTTCTGCATAATCGGATTGTACCCCAGCCGTTGCAGAAAGATTTCCAAAAGCAACTGCCGTACCTCATCTATTGTCATACAGTCAGTTAATGATAAATTTAAGGCCGATTCCATATTGCGTGTGGAAATGCCCCGTAGAGCCACCCCCACAAGCATCGTTCGCGAAAGTTCATCAAGAGGGCAATTCGGTCGGCAAGATAGGCTTCCACTTCGAGGGACACCGCCCCGTCATAGATGAAGGCATCCTTGCCCGTAAGACGCGAACCGTCGAACAGCACTTTATCGCCCCAATTTACCGTTTCATATCCAGCAAGTGCAGAACCGCCGATATAGACAAAAAAGATCTTTCGCGCATCGGAGAGGAAGTTGTAATAAAACCCACCCTCTGCCGTGAATTGCGCCGTCGGTATGCGATGCTCCTTATAAGGCTGTATCGTTACAGGTATTCGCCGCCAAACACCCACCTGTTGCCACCTTTGGTATAGGTCGAGAGCGCAACTCCGAAATAATACCCTGTTTCAGCACGGCTCACGTGCGAGCAGAATCCATCGGTCATGCCCGCCTTCAGCTCGATGCCCTGCATCTTGGGGAGGTATCGTTGCGCGTCAGCCCGCCCCACACAAAGGGCGAGCGACGCTACAAGAATGATTAAAATCCGCTTCATGGCTATTTCACTTTGAGTTCGTCGAAGACATTCGCACGCACGAGGTCTTCATTCTCGACGACGAACGACTGATGGCGGCCTCCATTCTTCTCGTTCAGTCCCACGATAAGGCATTTGCCATCGAGGATAGTGAATCACTCTATTCAGAATACTGTTTTCCACAAAACAAATTATACAAAGATATATATAACACCTTGCTCATCTCATCAGAATGAGAAAAGAATAAGCGGCTAAATTTATCCTCCTCTACCGACCTGTCGAAACAACCTCCCATATCACCCCGGAATTGGATAAATATTCAATCCTAGATATAGAGATTTACAGAATTACAGATTTCTGAGATCTCTAAATAAATAAACTACCGGCATAGTTACCTCAATCGTTGCTCTTTCAGCCGCAGTAAATGCCGTTGGGGATCGAATCCGTCTGCTTCGCCACTTGCTTCCCCAGCCCGAATGGCTGCTGACAAGACTGCCAACCGGTAATCTTGTTCCATGTCATGCTGTTTTGGCCGATCCGAAGTCGCAGACTCTGACCGATATTTTGAGATGCAAACCTTTTTCATAAACTTAACCTATGGCCGAATCCAATCGAACGGCTATCTACCACCTTTGACCTATAGGTTTAAATATACAAAAAACCGCCTGCTTCCGCAAAATTTTCCGCATTTGGAGAATTCCGGGATTTTCACTACTTTTGCATTGTCTGACAGGAAGATACAGACGCGATGCAACGCAGCGCAGAAAACCGGTGGGCAAGGCGGTAACCAAGCCTTAAAAGTTCGCTTAATATTCTGATATACAGATAGGTTTCTATTGTATCGGAGTACCTTTATCCGCACAAGGCGACTGCAGCGGGCGAATCCAAGGATTCGCCCGCTTGTCACAAGCCGGCCATCGCATCGCGGCGTCCCCGACTCTCCGCAGAACGGCCGTTATTCGAGTCGTCGGCAAACCGTCGTCCCAACTATAGATGAATCCTCTTGCCATATCGGCCAGGTCTTCCGGGAACCGTGTCGAAAAGCCACAAAACAAAGGGTGGATCCTGCATGCGGATCCACCCTTTGTTTTCCAGAGAGTCGTCTACTCGACAGCCTTGCACTGCTCCGATCCGGAGATCCCGATCGCCGAAGCCGGGAAGAAGGGGACCTGCTGCTTCGTCGCCGCCGAAGCCGCCGGCGAGAGTTCGTTGCCCTCGGCATCCACGAGCTGCACCATGGTATATGGCCCGACGAAGTAGTCCAGGGAGGTGTAACCCTCCGCAATCGGCAGGTAGTAATACGAGGAGGAGCCGGTCCTGCGTTCATAGAGCTCCAGGCAGGTGATGGTGAAGTTCACCCCGCTGGTCAGCGAGCCGTTACGTCCGACCATGGTCGCCTTGCCCGGTTCATCCTCGCTGTATGTCGCCACCAGGTTGGAGGCATTGGTCGAATTGACAATTCCATAATCGCTGCCGGTATCCCGATCGACATATCGGTTGGCCAGATAAATCGTTCCGGTAGAGGTCGTATAGAGATCCGCCTGATTTCCGGTCACCCGCAGGTTGCCTCCGGAATAGGTAGCGGCAATATCCACCAGATTGGCATATACCGTATATCCCCATCCGTTGATCTTGAAACTCGAATTGATGGCATTGGGCTTGATCGTGATGTAGAACGTATAGGATGTCCCGCTCGTCTCGGACGACGTACTCGTAACGGCCCATTTGCCCAGCCAGCGTTTGTACAGGTCATTGGTGTTTTCAGGCAGCAACGACGCATCGACCGAGAAGGGAACCGCAGTCACCGACGTTGTGGAGAGAATCGAGCCCTCGGATACGGCGCAACCGAAGACAATCGCCACATATTCGTCGTAGAAGCTCGGATAGTTGAGCGTGTAGGAACCATCGCCCTGATAAAGCATCTTCTTCGCGAACTCGTTCACGTCGTCGCCCGATCCGATCTGGCTGTTGAGCGCACCGACCAACTCCTGGAGCAGTTTCTTCTCCCGGTAGGTCTCGTACTCGGAGCGCAGCATGGTCCCGATGTAGTAGTATTCGGTGTCGTTCGACGGCTTGACCTCGACGGTCGCGCTCTTGTAGGTCTTCGCCTCCTCGGGAACCGCCACATCGAACGTAATGTCGGAGCGGATCGGCTCCGGAGTCATGATCTTGAAATCGGCACCGTTTGCCTCGACGAAATAGTATTCATCCACAAAGTTGAAATCCTGCGCCGTCACACCGTCGATCGTGATCGGTTCGTAGAAACTGATTCCCGTCTTGGTGTAGATGAACGGGGCGTAGACCGTATTCTGGTCGTCGATCCGGATCGTCAGCCGGCGGTTCGTGCGCACCGTGGAATAGGTCTTGCCGTTCACCACACAGGAATAGGAGTTGAACTCCATGTCCTCGGCACAGTTCTGATAGGTCTCCACTTCGGTGGCCCAGTCGGCATCCGAAGCCATGGGAGTCAGAATGTACGAGTTACCCGAGATGATACCGCGCAGACGGATCCGCTCCGGCGAGGTCTCCATCACCATGAACTTGTAGTCTCCCTCCATTCCCTTGTAGGTGGAACCCAGGCCGTCGGGATTGCGCGGATGCACGAAATAGTTGATCACCGAGTTCTTCGTATCGAAATTGAGCGTCACGCCCAGGTCCTCGCCGAGCGAATAGAGGCTCGTCTCGGCCGTCGAAGGATCGCTTTCGGTCTCGGACGCAACGGTAACCTGTCCGTCGGCGAATTTGAAGAACACGTTGTAGCCTCCGAACTCCTGCGTTGCCGAAGGGAAATAACGGACATGCCACCCGTTCGGGGCGCTCTCGAGAGCCGCTTTCGCCTCAACCTTGGCCGCCTCGATACGTTCCGAAGCAGTCTTGTCGAACAAGTCCTCTTCGTCGAACAGGCACGAGGTGCACAGCAGGGGAAGCGCCAGAAATGATATGATCGTTGTTCTTTTCATATGCGTTGATCGTTTGTTCTGAAACCATTCAATTAACCGGGTCAGTCGAGCGACTCGAAATCGAGGTAGGGAGCCTCGGAGGCACGACGCAGTACGATATCGCGCAACTCATTGAGATCGATCGACCAGCTATTCTTCATGTAGTTGTAGACGATCTCGAATTTGGCCTCGATCTTCTCCCGGCCGCTGCTTCCGGCCGTCGTCAGCATCTCCTCCCACTCCTCGGCCGAACGATTGACATAGAGCGAAATCAGTTCGACGAAATCCTCGCTGTCTGCTTTCGAGGCATAGGGCGAAATGAATCCGTCCTTGAGTGCCATCTCATCGGACGTATAGATCTCGAAGCACTGGTCCTGCACATAGTCCGGGCCGGAGATCTCTGCAAAATCGGTCGAATAGGGCTTCGTCTGATTGAGGATGTGTCCGAACTCATGGTGGAGCGTCTTGAAATAGGAGGTCTTCGCATTGACGGCCGTGGGCACCAACCCATCGACGTTGTACAGCGTGATCTTGGCCCCTGCCTCGGCCGTTCCGAGCACCAGCGATCCGTTGGTCTTGTAGGCATACGACCCGACCAGATAGAGGATCTTCGGGAAATAGGCCTTGATGAACTCCGTATCGCCCGTAATCTCGTTGTAAGCCTCCAGACACATGTGGAGCACCAGCTTGGCCATGGCGACGGACTGTTCGTAGCTGGCCGGCGTGAGGTAATAGTCCATGCTCGACTCGATATCCTCGAACCGATACTTGAACAGGATGTTGTATGGCTCCACATAGTTGCGCGTGAGCCAACGGTCGAAATCATTCTCTTCGGTAGTTGCCTCCCGGACCACGCTGGTGGAACTCAGCTCATCGTCGTCCGAACAGGCGGAAAAGAAGAGCGATACGACGGGGAGCAACAGGATGATCAGATATCTTTTCATATGCATTCGTTTTTAATTTCTCGGGTTGGGGGTCAGGCCGGCCGCAATGACGTCGGACGGGAGCTGCAGGGCGCGGCGGGGATCGGGCGTTCCATCCTCGTCACTGATCTGATCGGTAATCTGGAGCACGGTTTCATCGTCCTCGTCGAGCGTATACCGGTAGACCGTTATGCCGAAGCGGCGCGTATCGAACCAGCGCATGCCCTCGTGCAGGAACTGGTAACGGCGCATGAACAACAGAGCCTGGAGCATGCTCTCCTGCGTGCCGCCCTTCTCCAGCGCATTGTACGGAGGAGCGAAGAGTTTCTTTTTCGGATTGAGCGTCTGCGGACTTGTCTCCGAGGTCTTGCCCACGTAGAGTTCCGAATAGTTCGGATAGGTCTCCGTCGCCCACTTCTTGATCGACTCCTCGGTCATGGGCGTGAATCCCGACGAGAAGAGATTGGAGGCATACATGTTCATGTCGGCCAGTGCACTGTCCAGAGCCGAAGGATCCTCCTGCATCTTCATGACATAGGCCTCGGCACGGTTCAGGAGCGCCTCTTCCATGCTGAACAGGACAGACACGGCCTTCGAATAGCCGGTTCCTGCAACCGGATCCGTATACTGGAACGTAAACCAGATGTGCGGCAGGATGTACTTCCCGGACGATGCGAGCACTGCATGACCGGCCTTGAAGGTGACATTACTGCCCCACGGACCGCCATACTTGGGCTGTACGGTTTCATAGGTACCCTGCAGTTTACCGTGTGCATAGCGGCCGGCCGTCGTGTACCATCCGAACACCTTTCCGCTACTCGAGGTGGCCGCCTGAACGAGGAAATTGGCCGAGCTCGACGACTGTACGTATGCCTGATGGCGGCTCGCGCTGTTCGGAATCGCCGCAATGGCATCGTAATCCCGCAGGAGCGAGGTCGGATTCGAGGTCAGCGCCATCGTCGCATACTTGATCGCATTGTCCCAGTCCTGGATGAAGAGGTAATAACGCGAAGCAAAGCAGCATGCGGCCTTGTAGTTGAAGTGATACTTCGGCACGGCATAGGAGTTGTCGTCGATCAGGGGAATGCCCTCCTCGATGTCCTTTCCGATCATTTCGTAGACCTCCTTGAGCGTACCCCGGTCATAGCGGGGGTTGAGGTCGGTTTCGGCATGATCCATATAGGGGATGCCCAGATAGTTGTCGGCCGTAGCCGGATTGTAGGGCATGCAGAAGAGGTTGGCCAGCACAAAGTGCGAGTAGGCCCGGCACAGCAGGGCTTCGCCCTTGCTGGCCTTCAGAGCCGCCGTCGTGGCTCCGCCCATCTCCTCGATGGCCGAAAGGGCCTGATTGGCATTAGCGATGCAACCGTAGTTGGCGCTCCAGATGTTTCGCGGAGAGTCGTTGCCGGTAGTCACATTCTCCGCCCACTCGTAGACATCCTCGTAGAACTGGTCATAGTTCTTGGTAATGCCCCGATCGCAGACGTTGTCCGATGACAGTTCGGCCACGATCTGATAGCTGCCGGATCCGCTCACGTAGGCCGAGACCAGGATGTTGGCAATCTTCTCTTCCGAATCCAACGTCGTGCGCAGGTCGGGATTCTTGTCGAGGAAATCGCCGCAGGACACCAAAGCCAGGGCGAAGGCCAAACTGCTCAGAAAACAGATGATATTTCGTTTCATATCCTTTCAATTTTAATTACAAACCGATTCGAACCGTCAATGTGAACTGGCGGGGAACAGGAGCTGCGACACCGCCGGTGTTGTAGAACTCCGGGTCCTGACCGTTGAGCTTCTTGTCCGCATAGATCAGGAACAGGTTCGTTGCCTGCAGTTTGAGCGACAGCGACGAAAGCCTCAATTTCGAGATGAGCCGCTTCGGGAAGTCATACGACAGCGAGATCTCCTTCATGCGGATGAAATCGCCCTTGGCGATGCGGGCCGTCGAATAGTTGTAGGCGCTGTAGCCATACTTGAGCGAGGAGTTCTGCTGCAGCTGCCGCTTCGATGCGATCGCCGGGACATTCGTTATCGCCTCGTCTCCGGCCACCATCCAGCGGTTCTTGAACTCGCGGGGCATGGCGTCCAGGTCCGAATAGTACCCGTCGAATACGGGGTTGAGCCGGACCACATTGCCGAACGAATAGGTCATGAAGACATTCAGCCGCCATCCCTTGTACTGGAACGTATTGCCGAAGCTTCCGAGATCCGTCGGATCGACCGGTCCCGAGTAGACCAGATTCGTCCGCAGGTTCTTCTCGTCACTGTCCTGGAAGTTGAACGAATCGGAGCTCACCTCGCCCTCGGTATTGACCACCTGCGGCAGACCGGTCTCGTTCAACCCAGCATATTGGAACGAGAAGAGCGAACGGGCCGGATAGCCCTCCATTGTGAATCCGGTTCCCGAAACCAGCGTCATGGCCCGGGTCGAGGTCTCCAGCTTGGTCACCTCGTTGTGGATGTGCGAATAGATGAAGTTGGTCGTCCAGCTGAAATTCTTCGTCTGGATGTTCTTGGTCGAAAGGCTGATTTCGACACCGTTTGATTTCATCTCGGCCACGTTGCCGTACTTGGAGACCTCACCGCCGATACCCTGCGTCGTCACGATGCCGATCAGGTCGAAATTGTTTCGTTTGTACCAGTCGAAGGCCAGGTTGATCCGGTTGTTCACGAATCCGGCATCAAGGCCGAGGTTCAGCTCGTGCTTCTTCTCGTAGGTCAGCTGCGCATTCTCGAGGTTCGACACCTTGAGGGCAGGTTCGCCGTCGCCGCTGGTCGGGCGCCACGGAGTCACCGACTCGATGACGGCCAGTGAATTGGTGACATACGACGGACCGCGGTCGGCCGTAAGCGAATAGGATGCCTTGAGCGACAGGTGGGACATTGCCGGACGGATCTTGTCGAAGAAGCTCTCCTCATGAACGTTCCACGCACCGGAGATGTTCCACGTCGGGAGCCAGCGAGCCCGGCGGCTTCGGCCCATCTTGTTGGTACCCTCGTAGCGGTAGGTGCCGTTAATCGTATAACGGCCCTTGTAGGAGTACGTTCCGTTGAAGAAGAAGGCCACTTCGCGGTAGAACGTATCGCCGATCGTATAGTAGTTGCTGAGGTTCTCGGTACCCTGCTTGAAGGCCAGATAATCGTAGTAGGGCTCCATGCCGTTGCTGTACTGGAGGCCCCAGCCGCGGAACCACGTGTTGTGGCGGTCGATCTTGTTCACCGACATACCGCCGTAGAGGTTCACGATGTGCTTTCCGGCGAAGGTCTTGTTGTAGGTGGCCGAAACGCGGAAATCGTACGACATCATCTCGTTGTCGGTCCGTTCGAAGATACCGCCGCGCGGCAGGACCGAAACCGGTACGGCATAAGGATTGTCCGGATCCGTATACAGATACGGGTTGCTGTCCCGGACGGTCGTCGGCTCGATGGTCCGATAGGCGATCGCCTGGTTCGACGCCTCCGTGATGTTGTGCTCCTGAACGGAGGCCTGATACTTCACGGCACCCAGAACGGCCAGATCCAGGCCCGCCACGGGCGACCATTTCAACTCTCCCTGGAACTTGGTCTCGACTACCGACAGGTCGATGTAGTTGTTGTCGAGTTCGTGCAGGATGTTGAACGGGGCGTAATTGCGCGTATAGAACTCCTTGGGATCGAGCGTGCGCGACGTGTTGAGCGCATAGGAGTAGGGGTTGATGTCGAATTCGCGCTTGACCTCGCCCGTCACGTAGTTGGTCGCCGAAGAGAGGGTTCCGGGAGCCTTCTGCTTGCGGTAGGATCCGTTCGAGATCAGGTTCAGCGACAGGTTCTTGAAGATATTGAACGTCGCATTGATGTTCGCCGTATAGCGCTCCACCTTGCTGGTTTTCGTCCATCCAGGATCCATCATGGCGCTCAGCGATGCATAGTACGAGGATTTCTCCGTACCCGAGGTAAGGCTGACCGAATGGGTATGCATGACGTTGTTGTTGAACAGCTCCTTGAACCAGTTGGTATTCCGGTACTCGGCAGCCCGCAGGTAGCCGGCGCGGCTGGCATCGTCGTTGCCCAGCTGTCCGGCAGCGATCATCTGGTACATGCGCCCGAACACACCGCTCTCCGAGTCGGTGATCGTCTCGGCCAGGTTGAGCCAGCCCTTCTTCTGCATGTCCATGTAGACCGACATCTGGTCCTGCGAATTCATGATGTTGAAATCCCGGTAGGAGGGAATCATGCGGTAGGTGAATTCACCCGTATAATTGATGGAGCTCACGCCGGCACGGCCCCGCTTGGTCGTGATGACGATCACACCGGCCATGGCTCGTGCTCCGTATATCGAGGTTGCCGATCCGTCCTTGAGGATGTTGAAACTTTCGATGTCTTCCGCGTTGAGTCCGGCAATGGCCGAAGCGATCAGCGTCGTGGCGTCACCCGACGAGAGGGCATCGGCATCGATATCGACGATATCCTCCATGATGACACCGTCCACGACCCACAACGGCTTGGAGCTGCCATAGATCGACGTGGCTCCGCGGACACGGATCTTGGGGGCGGTACCGAACGTACCGGAGACGTTCTGCACCGACACTCCGGCCGAACGCCCCTCCAGACCGCGGCTGATGTCGGCCATACCGGCCAGTTTCACGTCGTCGGCGACCAGCTGGTCGGCGGCTCCCGTAAACAGACGCTTGTCCATCTGCGTCATACCCGTTACCACGACCGCCTCGACATTCTGCGCATCGGGTTCAAGCTGCACCCGAATATTGGCTGCGACATCGACATCCTGGGTCTTGTAACCCACATAAGAGATCTGGAGTTTTCCCGTCTGGGGCACTCCCGAAAGCTCGAACTCTCCTTTGACACTGGTGGAAGTACCAATTGTCGGGCGATCCTTGACAACTACGGTAGCACCGACGATCGGTGTTCCGGTCTCATCGATGACCAGACCCTTGACCGTCTGCGTTTGGGCCGAGGCTGTCATCAAACAAAAAACCGCCAGTAACGATAAGAGTAAATTCTTTACCATAGGCAGGAATTTAAAGGGTTAAAAAATAAGGGAACAGGGTAAAAAGTTCAAGAACCTCCCTTTTTCAAGAGGTAGCGGATCCCCGAAAACAAAATGAAACAGGCCCCGGCCGGGATCTATTCCGTCCATGTTTCTCTTCTCCGCCGAATCATTGCGGCTCCTTTCATGCACATTTCGCGGCATAAAAGGGAAGAAGAGAAAACCAGCGTCAGCAACTCAGAGCTGACACGGATCCTGTCTCCGGATTCAAAGGAAGAATCGACGGCTCCGAGGGCAAAGCCGCAGGAACGCATGCCCGGCATCGAGATGCAAGCATGTGACACAGAATGGGATTCCGAAGAGATAAAAGAGGGCGAAAGAGAATCGAATCGCCGCTCATGCGCCTGCGACCGGCCATCAACCGATCCGGCAGGGGGGGGGGGAATTTTTTGATGCCCTCTTTACATAGGGAAGAGTCGTGGCCGGCACGCGACGGGACCGACGACGGAGGAATCCGGTCATCGGCTTCGCAGCATAAAAACCATAATCTCTTTCCATATGAAACTGAATGGACCCTACAGGATCCGTCATATTACAAAGTTAAAAAAATTATTCCCATAAAAACAAATTTTTTAGGTCCAAAAATAGTACAATATGAACTTTTTTGTCCAATACGGACCCGCAGAAGAGAGGTGCACCCGGTCTTTGAAAGACAGGAACCCGGCTGTTCCGGATCTTCTGCCATAGGGACAAAGGCCTCCTGCCCCTATCCGCAACAGGGGTCAATCCCCTTTCCGAAGAAAAAAAGTGAAAGTAGATTCCAGCTTCTCCGTAAATTTTCTATTTTTGTGTAGACAGAACCAAATCCAATCGACAGAGACCGACCAACCTATGAAACTCTATTTCGACATCGAATACCGTACCCGCTGGGGCGAACAACTCGTCCTGCTGCTCGGGAAACGGAAAATCGCCATGCGGTACACCGACGACGGCATCTGGCACGCCAGTGTCGAGCTGCGCTCCGGAGCGGAGAAGCTCGAATACCGCTATGCGGTCGAACGCGACAATGCGCAGGTCCGTACCGAATGGTATCCCCACACGCTCCGCCCCGCGGAGTTCTCCGACTGCAGGGCGCTGCGGATCCACGACCGCTGGCAGGATATCGGCTCCGACGCACCGTTCCGCACGGTGGCCTACACCCGCGGCATCTTCGCTCGCCGGGCAGCATGGCCGGCCGCAAAGCGCCGCAGGGAAGACAAAACCGCTGCACAGGCGACCTTCCGGATGACCGTTCCGGCACTGTGGCCCGACGAAACGCTGGCCATCGCCTCCGACCGCCTCGACAACTGGCAGCGGATCGTCCCGTTCGACGACACCCGCTTTCCCGAATGGGAACTCGGCCTGGCCCTCCCGAAGGGGAGCGAATACAAGTTCCTGATCGCCGACCGCACAACCCTCACCCCCATTCTGTGGGAAGAGGGTGCCAACCGCATCTGGAACGGCGTCGCCCCGGACGGCGAACGGCTGATCGAAGCCTCCCTGCAGCCCCGCATTCCGGAGCGCCACTGGCGCAGCGCCGGTACGGCCATCCCCGTCTTCTCGCTCCGTTCGGAGCAGAGTTTCGGAGTCGGCGAATTCCTCGATCTGAAGTTGCTCGTAGACTGGGCCGTTGCCACACAGCAGCGCGTGATCCAGCTCCTGCCGATCAACGACACCACGATGACCCACACCTGGGAGGACTCCTACCCCTACAACGCCAACTCGACCTTCGCGCTGCACCCGCAGTTCATCCGGCTGACCGAGGCCGGCGTCGAGGAGGATGACGCATACCGCAGCCTGCGCAGCGAACTCAACGCACTTCCCGAGGTGGACTACGAACGGGTAAACGGCGCCAAGATGCGGCTGCTGCGCGAAG
>ULXP01091646.1_pt1 | contig 13633 bp, 9 predicted proteins | sample 1961351 | NCBI WGS metagenome assembly ULXP01 (sample SAMEA4835840, study PRJEB28245) | human gut metagenome | biome: gut microbiome; material: fecal sample | place: Denmark | collected 2008 | reverse complement strand
GACGATTACTCATGCCCATAGGGGGTGCTGAGTAGTTACTGGAAGTGCTTCTTATGCTTACAAATCTAAATTCTGTGAATTGGTATTGCCGAAAATCCAATATATAGCTCCTGAGCAATGGGGAAGGCTTTTCTGTCTGCTATGGAATAACAATATCTATATCACCTCTTTGTTTGAACGACTGATCACAGAATACCACAAGTTGCATTTTGCCCCAGTGGTGTATGTGCCTTTTGATGCTATTCTCAGGCGGAAGGGTACCATTCTTGATATATCCTGGCTTGATTATCTTTTCTGTGACAGTACAAGCGGTGTTAATCCAAACTATGAAATGTTGTGTGATGTTTATGATGCACAGAATAATCTGCTTGTACATGGATTTCCAAAGACATCATTCACCGCCCTGATAGCAGAACTAACGCTCGTTCTACCTGCATCTGCTGCAAATAAGCGTGTTTTCTTACGTGAGCTCGATCTTTTGGATTTCCCCGGTGCACGTCATCGCATGAAAATACCAGAGAGCAGTATTCAAACCGAAATATCGATGATGGTGCGTAGAGGCAAGGTGTCTTATCTGTTTGATAAATACTCCGAATCGCTGAGAATCAACGCCATTCTCTTCTGTCAAAACATGGACAAACCGGAGAGCGAGCTAGGCGAGGTGCTAAATAATTGGATCTGTAAGAACATTGGAAAAACTCCAGAACGGCGTGCAAAATATATCAGTACCATCAACCATACATCTCCTTTCTTCATAGTGTCTACATTTTTCAACTGTAATCTTCAACGAACTAAGGAGACACCGACGTTCATCCAGACTGTGCCGTTAGAGGAACGTTGGAAAACGCGTTTTGAAAATCATCTGTGTAATGAGGTTATCAAACCAAGCATTTATTCGTGGTTTGATAAGTGGGTGTCACCAGGTGCTGGCTTTGCATCAGAGGCATTCCAGAACATCTATATGCTTCGTGACTATTTCTGGTCGTCAAACCAACATGTGTTTGCAGGATATCAGGCAGGTGTGAGTGGAGAAAAAAATGTTGTAGAGCATCCTGAGTATCCTAGATATTTAGATGATTTACGCAAATCGTTCATTTCATATCCATTTGTTAAAAAACATTTTGCGAATCCTGAGCAGGCTTGGGACGATGCGGCTACTGTCAACCATGATGGTTCACAGGCCATCATTTCTTCGCTTGAGAAAATCGCTGTGGTTATCGATCAGGCGCGTAAACAAAGATACTATGATGATGTGAAGTCTATGCGCGATGAGATACTTACTGCTCTTCAGCATTTCTTTATCTCAGGAGAAGAGAGTGATAAGCGCGAAGAAATCCGCCGTACTGCTGGTGAGATCAAGTTTGGCCTCGATATGTTATCACCATCGTCATTTGGAAAGTTAATCAACCATTTCATGATCTCTGCACACGAGTTAAGATACCTTGCTACAGACATTGTACTTCACAAGAAGGAGTTGCCGCAGGATTTTACACTCATCAATGTATTACGTCTTAATGCTGGTATCAATCCGAACGACGGTAAGGATGTGAATATGAAAAAGCTATGCGATTATTATCATACAGATGAACAAATGTTGCGCAATGGACTTATGATGCAGAATGTTGATTTGGATGAAGTAATATGTGGACAGAACAAAACGATGACAACTGAGGCTGATATCTTGGCAAAGAACATATCTGAGTATTGGGCTGAACATATTGAGTCGGCAGCACACCAATTGAATAAGCAACTTATTCACAGTGAGCGAATTTCCTTTATGTATAACGCCCTGTTCAATAAGTTCAATATTAGGCAGGTGATTGCTAATAAAATTCAGAATTATGCAAATACAATTGAGGATAGAGATGTGCTAGCTAATATTATAGCTGATGCCATTAGCCTGATGCTCAATGATTTTGTGACTTCTGTAGGCAATGCGTATATGAAAGAAAATGACTGTAGCCAGGTTAGAGCCATTGCTGACGATTTGCATGTTCAGATTGACATCAATGAGGATAAGCAATTAAAGCGTCTTAATTTGCGTGATACCATGGAGGCCTTCGAACAGTCTGTTGAGACGCTTCGCTTCCAAGTCTTTGATGAGCGTTGTACCAATATGCTTCGTCGTCTTCCTCTATGGGATAATTTTAAAAGATGGGAGAACCGTCTTGTCATAGCTCTCATGTACACAAGCGATGTTGTAGAAATTGACGAAGAAGCCAACGAACAGATGAAAACTATCTTTGAAGAGTGTAGAATGATATTCAATAATTAAGTATGACAAGATATATAGGCAAGAAAGCCCTGTGTACTACACTACTTAAGAGTTTTTGTGAGATACAGGGTGTCGGCAATGATCCTATGTATATGCGCGCAGGAAGTGTTCAAAGCATTGTCGGCAGATATATACCTAAGGAAAAGCAAGATTTCTTGGCAATGCCAGAATACTCTGCTGAGGATGATGCTATTGTCTGGTTTGCTCCTGATTGGGTCGACACTCCACGCCGCATCAACGACTTATATGGTGAAGAAAAAGAAAAATACAATAGAATTTATCATGATACTCTTAGCAGTTACTATGAAGCCAAGAAGAAACTTCACGGTGAAGCTTTAGGTATCCTTGATTCAGCACTTAAGTTTGTCAATGACGACTTTTTGTTCTGTTACGACAATAGAGTAATACTTGTGGCATGGGGAATGAACCTTCGTGACAGTGTCTATGATGCCAAGGGTAGTGTTGTGTTCAACTTTTCGCAGAAAAAGGGATATACCATCATTTTTGATCCTGGAGAAGGTGCAGAGTTTGTAAATCCCAATGACCGCATTATCCGAAGGAAAGAGAAAGCCGAGTTGGTCACGGCAGACATTCCTCGATTGAAATCTAAGCCAGGATATCATTTTTTGGGATGGAAACCACAAGTACAAGGTACGATAGTTGTGTCCGATATGGTCTTTCGTGCTCAATATCAGGCTACTCCGGTCAATATTGTTGTACCTGGCGAGCCAGAAGTAGAGGACGTTCAACCTCTTGCCGTTATGCATACCATACTTTTCGTAACGGATGGAAACTGTCATATAAATGGGCAGGATAAACTTGTTGTAGAGGACGGATATATACTCACTGATGCAGACTTTCCACCACTGATTCCTGAAGCCGGATTTGATACGCCATATTGGGATCCTACTTATCTTGGCCCAGTACATTCTGATTTGCTCTTTACTGGAAAGGTGACACAGAAACAATACACTGTGAGATTCCTGCCAGGGAAATATGGCGAGTTAAAGGGATTATCTACATTCACAGTTCCTTATGGCGGCCGTATAAAACAGGAGCAGATTCCACTGGTGTCTCCTTTTAGTGGTTATACCTTTGCTGGATGGGATGTCACACCGTTAAACTATGTTGTAGCAAAGGACAGCATGTTTCAGGCACAATACAGGCATATTTGGTGGTGGACACGCCTTTGGATGTGGTTTACTAGCTTCGGTTGTCTGAAATGGTTGCTCCTATTACTTGCGCTTCTCCTTTTGAGTTGGCTGTTCAGTTGGCTCTTCCCTGGTTGCAATGGAAACAAATGGAATTACTGGCATAATAATGTTGTAGTTACTGATAGCGTGCAATATCATATTGATGAATCTACTGGTGATGTACAATATCAGCGTGCAGCTAGTGAGCAGAATACTGATTACATCTTCCCTCAAGATACTGCCATTGACCGCTTTGGTATTCGTGAAGAGGTTCAGGAGCGTGGTGGAAACACCAATGCTTACCTTCGTTTCTCAATTATGTGGAACCAACATGGTGGCGATATAGTGGATCTTGATGCCCATGCTATCCAGCCTGATCAGGAAGAGATCTTCTACCAATCTCATATGAACCATCCTACATCAATGTCGGGCGTACTAGATGTCGACGATATTCGTCCACAAGGCATAGGCGTGGAAAATATAATTTGGACTGACCCACAGAAGATGGATGATGGTACATACACCCTGTTTATCAGGAACTACGATGGTGGTAGAAACCATGGTGCAAAAGCTGAAGTGGCTTTTAATGGACATACATGGTATTATACCATTGATGAGCCAATTCGAAAAGGTAAAGATATACCAATAGCACAGATAAAGATCATAAACAATAATCATAAATTCTCTATCCGCCACTCTAAATATCTGGATAGGACAGAGCAACAATAAACGGAACGCATTATGCCAAAAAAATCAGCTATATTAAACAATGTGACGGAATACTCTCCGGAGGATTTGGCAAGTTACATCCAGCAAGGCTTTGTGACGCTTGATGAACTTGTCAACAACACGGATGGTGAGTTCACTGCTAAGATGCAACTTGGAGTGGAAAAGCTACTTGCTGGAAGCGAGGATGAGGATTTCAAAAAAGTTATGGAATCTGCTTCTATTGCTGACCTTCAGGATTTCCTTAATAAATATCCAATGGGCACAGTTGCTCATTTGGATGCTGTACGCGAACGAAAGCATGTGCTGGAAAAGATTCCTGCTTCTGAGCCGATTGTGGAAGAATCGAATGGTGAGGAGGAAGAATGGTTTAGCATTAAGAACGCTGGTGACATTAAGCTTTTGGAGGCCTTTAAAGAAAAATATCCAAATACTTCTCACCTCTTTGAACTCAATAAACTCATTACGGCAGAGAAAAATAAGGAACATAGTCGCAAAAAATCGCCAATTATCTTGAAGTCCATGATTAACAAAGCTAATAGTGCAGAAGATGTCAGTAAAATCATTCAGGTGCTTCTTGAGAATAAAACGATAACGATTGGTATGTTACTTGAATTGATTCGGCAGGACCATAATCTGCTTTCATCTGCGGCTTGTAATGACATCATTTCGCGAGGCATTCTCAATAGAAACGATCTTAGTAAGTGTGGTATTGACAATGGGTTTATCAATAAGATGCTCACCAATGCGAGATCCCAGAATTTTGAACCAGCACGTCCTTTGCAGACTATTGCAGAACCATGCACAGAAGTGTATTTCTGGGGTATACCTTTTTCCGGAAAAACCTGCGCGCTGGGTGCGATTCTCAGTGCAGCTAAGAATGGTCTGGCTGCCCGTAGTATGATTCCTGATAATAGTTGTCAGGGATTTGGCTATATGAACAGACTGTCTACAATTTTCTCTCCTGGCCGTATCTGTCGCCTTCCTGGTGGGACTCCCGTGACGTCTACTTACGAAATGCGTTTTGATCTGGAGGATCAGGAACACAAAATTCATCATGTTGCATGTATTGATTTGGCAGGTGAGCTTTTTACTTGTATGTTTATGAAAGATGCTGGCGAGCAGATGCGTGATGATCAAAAACAAGCGTTAGAGACTTTGCATAACATTCTGCTTGAAAACAGATCTAACAATAGGAAAATTCATTTTTTCGTCATTGAGTATGGTGCGGAGAAGCGTATCTACAATGGACTGCCACAGGCCGAATACCTGAACTCTGCCGCAGCTCATCTGAATAGTATAGGGCTCTTTGATAGCAACACGGATGCCATTTATGTTCTTATATCCAAGGTAGATAATGCATCATATGAGGGATCTCTTGAAGAACACTTGTTGAAGTATATGACAAAGAATTATCTTGGGTTCTACAATAATCTCCTTCTCATATGTAAAGAACATGGCATTAACAAAGGACGTGTCAAAATAGTACCGTTCTCCATTGGTAATGTGTGCTTTAAAGATTATTGTCAGTTCGATGCAACATCAGCGACAAAGATGGTCGATTTGTTGGTTCGTTATTCGTGTTTCGAGAAACAGGGCTTTTGGCAAAAAATATTGAGCAAATTTAGACTATAAAACTTATGAGCAAGATAGAATTATTGATTCAAAAAGCCCATGGTGGCTTAGCAGATGTCTTTATCACAAGTAAAGGCGAATGGTATGGTAAAACATATGATATGCGCAACTACATCAGCCAGTTGCGTCTTACTAGGGTTTTCTATGTTTTGAACTGGCATGAGTTCGGAGTCCATTTTACTATTGTCAGACCACTGAATGTGGGCAGGACTGGAGATTATATGGCTGCATGGATCTACATCCCAAACACGATTACAGTAAATCCAGACGATTTGGTAAAACTGATTTCTCTCGTACAGCATGACATTATGAGTGATGTTGAGCAATATGATAATCTCAGACCACTTTTGACTAACACTTATTCCGATTTGCGGTATCTCGACTACGTACCTGTTCAACAGACGAATGCTCTTGCTTATCGCTTGTTTGGTCAGAACACTGATTATGTCTATTTGGGTAGTCTTTTAGCTCAAGGATTGGATCAGTATTATTACAAGATGTATAAGTCTGTATTCTTCATCGATATTCCTACACGTGACAATATTCCGCCAACAGTATTGCAGCAGATGTGCGACTTATCAAACAATGGTTTTGAGCGACCTGCATACCTTTTCCCACCACAGGCACTTCCTGTGCCTGGAATGGAGATTTTTGTAAATCATGCTCCATTCCGTGACATACCCATCAAGACTACTGTTGGCTCAAAAGTGAAATTGCTTTTACATCGTAATGGCTACAATGATGTGGTAACCACTGTAAATGTCATCAAAACGCGTCAACCTATGCAGTTTCAGGGAGAAATTCCATGGGAGAAAGAAATTCATTCTAAAATGTTTCAAGTGCTGTATAAGGGGCGTTCTGTCACTCAGTATCAGCTTATAGTGAATGGAAATCAATTGTTGGCCGATCATCCTATTACCATCAGTGAGTATGCCGCTAAGTATGCACGCGTAGAAGTGATGGTGGCTGGATGCTCTAATTATCAAGCCATAATGGATCTCACCCAACCTGTACAACCTATTATCCTGCAGGATGCTCCGAAGAAGGATGTTTCAAAAACTTCGAAATCAAAAAAAACACTATTTCCCAATATGAAATTTATATTAGGAGGGATTGTGTACACGGTGGTAGTTTTCTTCTTAGGTGTATGCATTGGAGAATGGCTGAATGAAAAGTATAATAATACTAAAGTGCGTGAAGCAGCCGCGATGTACGAAGTAGTACCTGCAGAGACAGAGAACGAACCTAGTCAAGAGGCTGCTGTAAATCAAACCGAAGATGAACATTTGCAGCGGAAGGCTTCTCTGGAGGTGCGGACGGACGGAAGTGATAAGAAAAGGAAAAATGCACAGGAAACCAATGTGGATCCTGAAAAGGGAAACAAAGCCCTAAATGATGCTAACAAGCCAAATCCTTTAAAATCTTCGAATGCAGAGCATGGAAACAAAGAAGGAGATGAGACAAACACTTCAGGAAGGTCATCGACCAATCCACCAGTCAATTTACAGCCTAGCAATCAAGAAAGAAAAACAACTAACAAATAATTTAATATGAAATTCGAATATGTTTGCCCAAAATGTAACAATCGTTTTGCTTCGGTTGCAAATGCAATCAGAGAGCATGTAGAATGTCCATTCTGTCAGCAGGTGATGAATGCTTCAAACATTGATACTGTTATTGATGACAGTGCTGCTCATGGAGGATATCAACAGAATCGAGGGTATCAGACTCCTCAACGTCCTGTCCAAGCGCGCCCTGTCCAAGCGCGCCCTGTTCAAGCACGTCCTGTTCAAGCTCACAAGGTGCAACCAGAGCCAACAGCTCCTCCAATACAGGAGCCGCGGATCGAATCTGTTACACATGAGAATGTTGCGGAACAGCGAGTTGAAGTTGATAGTGTCCAACCTAATCCAGTTCTTTCTGACCCTATCGATCAAGAACCCGTACAGAACGAGGTTCAGCCAGTTTCTGTTGATGAAGCCCCTGACTCTGAGCCAGAGAATAATTCTGTGCAGATGAGTTTCAGCCAGGCCCTTTCTGAAGTCGGTGACGAAGAACTGGAGGTTGATGAGAATCTAGAAATTGCGGAAGAGCTGAAAGGCTCTATGACGGATACTGGAGAATGTGTTCCTCCTGCTAAGAGGTCGTTTAAACCAATACTTTACATTGTTTTCGTAGTAGCTCTGCTAGGTATTGCGGCGTTCTTCTTGGGAAAAAAGGATAAGAATACAGAGAGAGCAGAGCTTATGCTTAAGAACGAAAAAGCTTCTATTCTTGCACTTAAGAAATTCGCCCAGGATAATCCGAATATGAAAATCACCCAATATTTCATGCTCGATTTGGATCAAGATGGTCAGAAAGAGGTAATTGCCAACAATGATAAGAATCTTGTCGTTTTCGGTGCAAAGAATGGTGTGGGAGAACTACTTTACAACCAGCCAGTGTTTGAGTGGGTATATCTCCGTGGAAAAGGATTGTTCGTTGTAACGGTTAATGACCAGCAGACAGAGGGTGGTGCCGTTTGGCTTGTCAAGAAAAAGAACACCCTTGACGAGGATGCCAGTCAAGAGAATTATCAATTTGCTAATGGTGTTTACCGTAAGTTCCTCCATGGTAAAGAGTCTAAGGTTCCAGAGGACGACTACTATGGGTTTGTCAATACGATTATCAAAAATTACACCAAACTGACTCCTGTAAATCTTTAAGATATGAGAAAAATCTATTTGATTTCCTTGTTATCGGTTCACATGTTGATTGGTTGGGCTCAGGATACATATACGCTTTCCCCCGACCATCAGTTAATTGATCGGATATACAAAGATGCTATTGACGCTGCGGCCAAGCAGAAAGCTGCCGATAGTAAACTGACACCATTGATGAAGTTTGCTAATCGCAATATCGCTATTGATGGTAGTTTTGCTTCTTTCGACGGTAATAATTCTGCTTCTTCTTTGTTTTCAGGTGGCAAGACTTGGCATATAGACAAACGCACCTATAGGCTTCCTACAGTCAATGAGATGGTGTTGATCGCACCGTTTTTCCCCTCATCTATCGAGATGCCGCGTTTTACGAAATCAAACAAAGTAAACAATAATCGCGAAACACTGAAGTTAGAGGATTTGCCAGAGACGACAGTCTATTCAGACTATGCCAGCAAAGATAATGTAATTTATGGACTACGCTTTAAGAAAAGAGCAGACAATGAGGCTGCTGATAACCCATATCGTTCCGCATACCGCTACACCATTGTTGGCAATATGCTTACGATTAATGTCAAGTATATTGGTGCTGATGCTCATGTCAAAAAAGTGAAGGATATAGACGATCCGAACTGGTGGGCGGCACAGTCTGACATACAAGTACTTACTCTTCCTATCAATGAAGAGGGTGTCGCTTATTGCACAAATGAAGAAGCCTACTTGCTCATTGATAAAGAGACCATTCGTATGAGCAATGAGAGTAATACGAATAACTACAGGACCAGACCTTACATTGATATTGAAAAATCATATGAAATCAACAGTACATTGATGCATTTCAACATTTCTGGCAAGAATATCAAGGTAGACAAGACGATGGATCCAACTATAGTTGAGCAACTAGGAAAAGAATCACCATTAATAGACGTGTATGTGTGTTCCAATCCAGCTACTTCAACATTAGAGTATAAAGATGGAATGTTCCCATATGGAAAAATTACGCGCCAAGATTTAGGCTATCACTCAGCCAATTTTCATATTACGTTGACCAAGAACTTCAGCAGTGAAAAAAGATGCATGGTGTTCTTTATCAAGAATGCTGAGCATGTAGCTGCTTTAGAAGGTAAGTTCACAATAATCCAGGAGCCTATCGCTTTGAACAATCTCCCTGACTCTGTTGCACCAGACTATATTGCTGATAACTATTTGAATCAGTATGGTGCATGGAGTAACAACACTGATGCTGATATCGGTAAGTTTGAATGGGATGATGCCATGAACTATGCTAATATCTCTACAGAAAATGATGAAAATGGTACTACGACATTCTATCATCTACCTTCTCTAAGGAATCTGAGCTGCGTGCTGCCATCAACTAATAAGTCGTTTGTTGAAAGCTATGAAGTAGAGGAGGTCGATTCTATAGCTTATGGCATCTATTGCAAAACCCCTCGTCCGATTATGTCTTCATACTATTCTTCTGGCGATGGAACCATCTATGCTATCCGTCCTGTTAATAATTGGGGCAGTGTTGCTTATCGTTATCGCTACAATCCACAGGAGGGACTTGTGGTTGATTATATTCCAATGGGCTCTGCTGCTTATAGTGTAAAGGGTGCCAGTGAAATTAGTGATGGCGAGATATTCTCACGTAGTGGTGTGCGTTCTATTGTCTTCAACTCAACAGGATGCATATCACAATTTGCGCAGCCAGGAGGAGCATTGTGGACTAGCACGGAGAATCCATGTGACCTTGATGAGGCCATGGCTTATGAATACGACAAGACAGGTATTTACATAAGGTCTCTTCCTAAAAGTTCTATGATTTCAGCCATACCTTTTCAAGGAGAGGAAAAAATGCCAGAGGCTCAGATGGAAAAGACTCAGGTTCCAACGGATCAGGCGGATTCTACACCAGCGCCAAAACCTCGAAAGGCGACGCGCGAGCGTAGACCATATAGACAAAGACGTACAACACGTCGACCTACAACGCCTTCGCATGCCCCACGCACCCCATCTCGAAGTAGCAATCACATTATCGTTGTGGATAAAACAAAATAATAAAAAATATGAATAAAATCGAGTATGATGTAGCCTGCCCATACTGTGGACAGGTCTTTAGGGTGTCTTCTTTGCCAAGTACCCAGGTAGAGTGTGAATGTCCACACTGTCAACAGACAGTCATTTTTGATGCACCAGAAACAGGAGAAAATGTGTTGACCAATGAAGATTTTGAGACAGAACCTTCGTATGCCGTTTCACGGGAGCCTGTGCAGCAGGAGTATGTGTCTCAGCCAGCGCCTGTTCTGCAGGAGTATAATGCTCAGCCACAATACTACTCAGGAATGCCACAAAAGAAGTCACACCTTCCGCTCATCATTGGGCTACTTGCTCTTTTGCTCGTTTTGGGTGGCGTAGGATATTGGTATTATTGCATTTATTGTCCTGAGCAGCAGGAGCTCACTGATTACAATTTTGCAAAAACGAAAGGGGATGTATATGCTGCACGTGATTTCTTACATAAGCACGAGAAGGATGCGACGTCAGAGCATCGGCTTGCCATGCAAAATATTGTCACGGCTTTTGTTAATGACTCAACGGCATGGGAGAAAACAAAAAGCATTGTTGCTGCCGATAACTTGAATCGTAGTATTTTGGCTTTAGAGAGCTATTTGACTTCTCATCCTAAAGGTATGCATAGAAATGACGCCTCAGCACAGTTGACCAAACTTCGTGGGGAGGCCGCTGAGCAGGCGCGTATAGAGGAAGAGGCCAGAAATAAGATGGTCAATATCGAAATGGTCACTAATGGTGATGTGATGAGAAGCTACTATTGTAACTATGGCTCTCACGAAGAAACATTGGATGACGGAACAATTCGCTACTATTTAGAGTCTAATTACATCCAAGTTCCCTCAGGTAAGACTTGGCGTGTCACCAACTGGGACTGGCATTATGGCCTGAACAAAATGTATTATCCACAGATTGTGCTCGACAATGGTTATTCTATCAATGTCAACGTAGCTGTTGGTGAGGGGTATTGCATACCAGGTGGTCATTCCTTCAAGATCAGGACTCCATCAATGTATTCTTATGATGATAGTTTTTATAGCTACTCTCTAACGGTTTATTTTTATGAAGCAGATAGTTAAATATGGCGATAGTAAAAATGTAGTCGGTAGCATTAAATATGTGTATATGTCATACAAACTGAAATGTATAGTGTGTGAGAGAAATATTGACATTGCTTAGGCAGTAAAGCGTAGCCATTTATGGTATATAGGTTGCCATGCTAATCTGTTCCATGTAGACGCTTGTCTATCTCTACAAATTACTCAATGGGCATTTTGCGTTTCGGAATCGTCTAAAGGCGCTAACCTTTAGACGGTTTTACTTGTATGCTCGGCATGAGCTTATTCTAATGGATGTAAGTCCCCAACGAGCCCTAATAGCGGGAATCGTATAGCCAATAGCAAGGGTGTTCATTGCGAGATGGAATCTGAAAGAAGCTGGCGGCAAACATCTGGCCTAACGCACAGAAACTTCAGACAAGGCATTTGGTCATGGATGCTCTTAAGATCACATGCATTTCTCGTCTCCTTCATATGCATCTAGCCTACGTATAGCGTCCTTGGAAATAGTGACCAATCTGACATCTTTCTTGTAGGCGGAAGGAAAAAATCCCACCGAGGCTTACAAATTCTGTTGAGGCTTGGCGAGAGGTTTTGACTGTTCGAGAATTTCCTCCAAATAGGGCTGCAGGACGCAGGCCCAGATGCGGTAGCCCGCCTCGTTGATGTGGAGCCCGTCTGTGGTGAGGTCTGCCCGCATGGTGAGTCCGTCCTCGGTAGTGAAGAGCGGGTGGAGGTTGATGAAGGTCAGCTGCTGCCGCTCGCAGTAGTCCTGCAACCGGTGGTTGATATCGACGATCTTCGCCTCCTGTCCCTCCAGTATCTTCCACAACTTCACCTCCAGGTTCACTGGCAGCAGACTCTGCACCAGGAGACGCGTCTGTGGGGTCTGCGTGCGGATGGCGTCGATCACGCTGCGGCATTTCTCGAAGATTTCCTCGTCGGTCTCCTCGCCCGTCACGTCGTTGGTGCCGACCATCAGAAAGATAGCCTTCGGGTGGTGGGGTGTGATCTGATAGAGTCGGCGGAGCATTCCCTGGGTGTTGTCGCCCATGATGCCGTAGTTGACGATGCCGGGCCTTCCCAGTTTTTCGCTCCAGTCGCCTCCAAACTCGGTCAGGCTATTGCCCAGCATGACGATGGTGGAGGTGTCGATATCGTTGCGGTTCTCAAATTGTGTTACCATGTTCGTATAGTGTTCTGACGGTCTCCACGCGTCCGATTGCGCTGACAATGAGAGGTGGGAGGCCAAGAGGATGGCGATGGAGAGGAATAGCTGTTTTGTTAGAATCATGTTGACTACATTATGACGGCCCGTCCTTGTACGATCATCCGAGTGGGGTGGGGGCGAGGGTGCCTGTCGGCTCGCTGCCTTGTGGCTACCTGGCGAATCTTTGCCCTGTGTGGCTACCTGATGGTTCTCTGCCCCGTTGCATATCGGGCGTGGCCGCTAAAACGAGGGGCAAAGTTACGTTTTTTTTCTGTATTATCTCCCCCTTCCGCGAGGTTTTTGTCCCTTTGTTGGCAAATTGCGCTTTAATTTACCTCTTGCATAATTCTTTAAAGTCAAAAAATATAGCTAACTTTGCACCCGCAAATGCGCTTGTGGCGGAATTGGTAGACGCGCCAGACTTAGGATCTGGTGTCTCCCGACGTGCAGGTTCGAGTCCTGTCAGGCGCACCAATAAGAATCCTAACTACTTGATAATAAGTGGTTGGGATTTTTGCTTTTATATTTTTGCCGAGTTTTTTCCGAGTTATTAAGAGATTACCTGTATAAGCCTCGGCAAAAGTGTCATAATATCAATTTCAACATATTATTTTCACACATAAAAGAGAAAACTACCCTACAGTTGTGCTTTCTCATTAAAATCAGTTATCTTTGTAGGCGAAATGGCAATAGCCAAATATAAATGGTACAAAGCGAAATACGTCTCCTGACTTCGTCATTGCGTCACCCAAAAATCCTCATCA
>ULXP01016952.1_pt1 | contig 13650 bp, 15 predicted proteins | sample 1961351 | NCBI WGS metagenome assembly ULXP01 (sample SAMEA4835840, study PRJEB28245) | human gut metagenome | biome: gut microbiome; material: fecal sample | place: Denmark | collected 2008 | reverse complement strand
TGATGTGCTGGCAGCAGATCGGCTACATGATGATCATCTATGTGGCCGGCCTGCAGAGCGTGCCCGGCGACCTGATCGAGGCCGCTAAGATCGACGGTGCCAACGACCGCGAGATCCTGTTCAAGATCAAGATCCCCATGGTCATGCCCAGCGTGACCATCTGCACCTTCCTGACCCTGACCAACAGCTTCAAGCTGTTCGACCAGAACGTAGCCCTGACCGCAGGCGAGCCCGCCAACGCAAGTGAAATGCTGGCTCTGAACATCTACAACACCTTCTACGGCCGCTCCGGTGCGCAGTGGAAGGGCATTGGTCAGGCAAAGGCCGTAGTGTTCTTCCTGATCGTGGTGGTCATCTCGCTGATCCAGCTCCACTTTACCCGCTCTAAGGAGGTGCAGCAGTAATGTCGAAACGGAAAAGAACCTGGGATGTCGTCCTTATTGTTGTAATGGTGCTTCTCTGCCTGCTGTGGATCTACCCCATCGTGCTGATCCTGCTGAACAGCTTAAAGACCGAAGGCAGCTTTACCACTTCTACGGTGTTCCGTCTGCCCACCGCCGAAACCTTTGCCGGTCTGCGCAACTACGTTTACGGCGTGACCAAGATGGACTTCCTCTCCAGCATGGGTTACAGCCTTCTGATCACCATCACCAGTGTGGTGCTGATCCTGCTGTGCTGCTCCATGACCGGTTGGTACCTGACCCGCGTAAACAACAAGCTGAGCAAGTTCATGAACCTGCTGATCGTGTTCTCCATGGTCGTCCCCTTCCAGATGGTCATGTTCACCCTGTCCAAGACCGCTGACCGGCTGAAGCTGAACAACCCTTGGAACATCTGCATCATCTATCTGGGCTTCGGCGCCGGTCTGGCCGTGTTCATGTTTACCGGCTTTATGAAGAGCGTGCCCATGGAGATCGAGGAAGCCGCCATGATCGACGGCTGCAACCCCATCCAGATCTTCTTCAAGGTCGTGTTCCCCATCCTGAAGCCTACCATGATCTCCACCGCTATTCTGGAGACCATGTGGGTATGGAACGACTATCTGCTGCCCACGCTGGTGCTGGATATCAAGAAGTACCGCACCATCCCCATGGCCATCCAGTATTTCCGCGGCGGCTACGGCCGCGTGGAGCTGGCTCCCATGATGGCCTGCATCATCATTGCGATCATCCCCATTATTATCCTCTACATGACCTGCCAGAAGTACATCATCGAGGGTGTCGTGGCCGGTGCTGTAAAGGGCTAAGGAGGTGCACGGTATGCGTGCAAGCGGCATTTTGATGCCGGTGTTCAGTCTGCCGGGGCCTTTTGGCATCGGTACGCTGGGCAGTGAAGCGACCGCATTCGTTGATTTTCTGGCCGAGGCAAAGCAGACCTATTGGCAGATTTTGCCCATCGGCCCTACCGGCTATGGCGACAGCCCCTACCAGAGCTTTTCCGCCTTTGCCGGAAACCCCTACTTTATTGATTTCCGTCTGCTGGCGGCAGATGGCTATCTGACCGCCGAGGAGATCCCCGCCGCGCAGCCGGTGAGCACCGTTGACTACGGTGCGCTGTACAACCAGCGCCCGGTGCTGCTGAAAAAGGCCGCCGACCGGCTGCTGGCTGCCCCCTCCCCTGCTTACGAAGCCTTCTGCGCGGCGCAGAGCTTCTGGCTGGAGGACTACGCCCTGTTCATGGCCGTAAAGGCAGAGCAGGGGCAGGCAGGCCTTGCCGACTGGCCGGACGCCCTGCGCTGCCGCGAGCCGGAGGTCATTGCCGCCGCAAAAGCACGGCTGGCTGACCAGATCTGCTACCACAAGGCAGTGCAATTCTTCTTCTATACCCAGTGGAACGCACTGAAAGCCTATGCCAACCGTAAGGGTGTCCTGTTGGTGGGTGATATCCCCATCTACGTCAGCCCGGATTCCAGCGACCTGTGGACTCACCCGGAGTTGTTCCAGACCGATGGACAGATGCACCTGACCCATGTAGCCGGCTGTCCGCCGGATGCCTTTGCGGCAGACGGCCAGCTGTGGGGCAACCCGCTGTACGACTGGCCTGCCCACAAGGCCACTGGCTTTGACTGGTGGAAGCAGCGCATGAAGCACGCCACCTCCATCTATGATGTGGTGCGCATCGACCACTTCCGGGGCTTTGAGAGCTACTATTCTATCCCTGCCGGAAGCACCACGGCTGCGGGCGGTCACTGGGAAAAAGGCCCCGACCGGGACTTTATCCACGCCATGCAGCAGGCGCTGGGCAGTGGCAATATCATCGCCGAGGATCTGGGCTACTTGACCCCGGAGGTGAAGGCGATGCTGGCCGAGAGCGGTTACCCGGGCATGAAGATCATGCAGTTCGCCTTCGACAGCCGGGAGTCGGGCAACTACCTGCCCCACACCTACCCCCGCAACAGCGTGGTGTACACCGGCACCCACGACAACGTGACCACTGAGGGCTGGCGCAACAACGCCAGCGCCGAGGATGTGGCATACGCCTGCCGGTATCTGCGCTGCACACCGGAGACCCTGACCGAAGGCATGATCTGCGCATGCCTTGCCAGCGTTTCGGATACTGCCATCATCCCGCTGGCAGACTGGCTGCATCTGGGCAGCGAGGCCCGCATCAACACCCCCAGCACACAGGGCGCAAACTGGCACTGGCGGCTGGCGCAGCCCCTACCCGCAACATTGACCGGGCATATCGCCGAGCTGACCACGCTGTATGAGCGTGTGCCGGAAAGGCTTTAAATGCCCGTTTCCCTTTCGTCTGACAACCTGTAAAATACACAAGGCATCTGCTTTGCCCGCTGCTGCGTCCTGCGCAGCACAGCGGGTACGGGCAGATGCCTTTGTCGTCCTCTTTTTCAGCACGTTTTTGCTACAACATTTTTTCGCCGTAAAAAAAGCAGGCGCTTTGCGTGTTTACAGCGTATTCAGGTCAGTTTTTCAGCATTCCGTCACAATATATTCACAAATGTATCATGGTTTTCAAACCCGCGCTCTCTTGTCATTTTTGTGCAGATATGCTACAATTCAGTTACTAGATGAACTGCCCCTTGGGGAGTTCTGTGTACGAAAGGAGTTTTCCATCATGGATCATACATATCAGCGCCCGCTGCAGCTGCCTGCCGGCTACTCTGTGCTCTCTGCCGAGGAGATGACCTACACCGAGGGCGGTGCCTTTTCCATCAACATCACCCCGCAGCAGGTCATGGCCTTTGGCATCAATGTTACGGTAAATCTGCTGGGCTTGATGGGGCGCTATGCGTTCCAGGGCGCAGTCTCCGGTATGCAGAATGCCCTGAACGATGGTTTGAGCGTTGGTGATGCCATAGGGCACTACTGGGGCAAGCTGAACACATGGAGCAAGGTTGCCACGATCGGTATGGCTGGTCTGGGCGGTTATTATGCCTATTGTCAGGCACGCAGCATCTATCTCTCCATCAAAAATCTTGTGGACGCCTTTAAGAATACGTACAACGAAATTCAGGCCAAAAAGAAGGCAGAACAGGAGGCCGCCGAGCAGCAGAATTGTCTGCCTACTCTGGTAGCTCTGTGCTGATCTTTCATCGACCCGGAAAGGAGTGTTCTTATTTATGAAAAAGCTTCAGCTGCCCTCTTCCTACGCAGCCCTCTCCCCCGAGGAGCAGCGTGCTGCCTTTGGTGGCAGTGAATTCGGCGATGCTGTCGGCAGCTTTTTTGATAATCTGCACTTTGGTGATTTCTTCTGGGAAGGTGGGCTGATCTCGTTTTCCTTCACATTCGTGCCCATGCTGCTTTTCCGCATGATCAAGGCAGGTGTGCAGACCGGGATCAAGCTCTCTCAGCAGATCGGCCGCCTGCTTGGCATCACCCGCGAGGCTGCCGTCACTGCCGTCCAGTACCTGGATAATGTTCAGCAGAGAGGTGCCAAACCGGTCGAGAATTCTCTCCCCCAGCCTTTTTCGCTGCAACAGTAAGCCATAAAAATAAGCCGTGCATCCCGGAGCATTCCGGTCATGCACGGCTTTTTGTTTTGTTCAGATCACCCGGACTGCGCCCTGCTCCCGCAGGCGCAGCACATAGCAGCTGCCCTGCCCGAACACCCGCTCAATGGCTGTATGGTACCTCCCGAGCAGCCGTCCGGGCACATAGGCTTGGATGGTGCCTGCAAAGCCGCCGCCCTGCATCCTCCACGCGCCCTCGGTGCCTTCCAGAATGCTCTGGCTCAAGGCCAGCGCCACCGACAGCCCCTGATGCCGCACATCCGCTGTGCAGTACACGTTCTGGCACAGCGCACCGGAAACTGCTTTGCATAAAGCGCATCCCGCTGCGCCAGCGTGCGTGCGTTTTCCTCAAAATAATGGATCGCCCGCAGCACCGCACGGTCTCCGCAGCGGCTGCGCAAGGCAGGCAGTGCCGCCCAGAATGCCGTCTCCTGTACCTGCCCCAGCAGCGGCTTACCAAAGCAGGCGGCCACCTGCTCCATCTCCTGCCGGATGGCTGCAAACTCTCCGGTCAGCTCGCTGTGGCTGCCCCGGGTATCGGTGACGCAGAGGAACATTCCCTCCGGCAGCAGACCGTCTGCGTGGAGTTTTTCAATCTTTGGGGTGCGCGGATCGGCAAAATCTGCAAAGATAATACCGCCCACCGCACTGGTCAGCTGATCCAGCAGGCCGCTGGGCTTGCCGAAATAGGTATTTTCCGCATACTGGCAAATGCCGGCCAGCTCTGCCGGGGTCAGCCCGGTACTGTATTCCTCGTTCCAGATGGAGGCCATGCCCATCTCAAACGCCGCCGAGCTGGACAGCCCGGAGCCGCGCAGCACATCGCTGGCGGTATAGGCATCAAAGCCGCCGATCTGCTTGCCCACTGCGCGGAATCCCTCGGCAATGCCGCGGATCAGACTGGCCGAGTGGGTGCTCTCCCCTGCCTGCGGCTCTGCGGTGGCAAGATCAATGACATCCAGTTTGTTGAAGCCCCGGGACTTGACCCGCACATAGCCATCCGTGTTGCGGGCCGCCACCGCCACCAGATCCAGCGTGACCGCCGCCGCAAGGCCATAGCCGCCCTGATGATCCGTGTGGTTGCCGCCCAGCTCTGCCCGCCCCGGTGCAGAGTACACCTGCACCTGCCGCCCGGGGCCGAAATACAGCTCGAACTGTTCCAGCGCAGCCGCATAACGCCCGCGCTGCCGTTGCAGCACCGCCGGGTTCGCCCCATAAAGTGCAGCAAGTGCGTCGTCCCAGCTGCCCTGCAGGATCTGTTTTCTGAGTTGTGCACTGGTGGCCATGACAGCTCCTCCCCTCCAGAATGAACGATTCTGCTCTTTTTGCTTATTGTAATGCATTTCGGGCTTTTTTTCAATTTATTTGACCCAAAAATCCAAATTTTGGCGTCAGTTGCAAAGAATAAGATGTACTTTTGTTGAATTTGCAGGGCGTTCTATGGTATACTGGGTGCAGAATGTGACAGGACGGAGGTAAAGCTGCCATGCCAGACGTTTATAAGCAATCCTTTAAGCAGAATTACACCAACAACATTGAATTGTCCATCTTCAACTGCGGCTTGGAGCGGTGCGCTCCGGGTCAGACATGGGGTCCCGGCATCCGCGACCACTACCTGATCCATCTGGTGGTATCCGGCAAGGGCATCTTTGAGGTGGGCGGCCGCACTTGGGAGGTGAGCGAGGGTGATCTTTTCTTCGCCCGCCCCAGCCAGCTGATCCGCTATACCGCCGACGAACAGCAGCCGTGGGAGTACAGCTGGGTGGGCTTTAACGGTGCCTGTGCCCACAAGCTTGCCGCGCAGCTGCCCTTTACAGACGATGCACCCGTGCACCACACCAGCGACCCGGACGGGATGCGGGCAGCCCTGAACAACATCTACTCTTCCCGTGGGCTGCAGCCGCAGGACGAGGCTGCCATGGTGGGGTATCTGTACCTGTTCATCGCCGCTTTGATGCGGGAGACCAGCGCAGGCAAGCCTCACACGGCCTCCTCTTCCAGCCAGTATGTGCTGAACGCCATCAAGTACATCCAGTTCAACTACTCCCACGACATCTCCATTGACGACGTAGCCAAGAGCGTGGGGGTTTCCCGCAGCCACCTGTACCGGGTGTTCATGCTGAATGTGGGCAAGAGCCCCATCGACTACCTGACTGAGTACCGCATCAACGAAGCCTGCAAACTGTTGCGTGCCGGCAGCCTTTCCATTGCAGAGGTGGCGGTGTCAGTAGGCTTCTTTGACCAGTTCTACTTTTCGCGGGTGTTCAAGCGCGCCAAGGGCGTGCCGCCCAGCAAGTATTTTGCCGCCCAGCAGGACGCCGACCCGGCAAGCCCTGCCCAACTGTAACCTGAGCCCATCACACAAGGAGAAACCATGCCTTTACAGAAAAACCAGATCCTGACCCTGCGCATCGAGCGCCTTTCCAGCGACGGCAGCGGCGTTGCCCACAGTGCCGATGGTGAGGCCGTATTTGTGCCCGGCACTGCCCCGGGGGACGAAGCCCGGGTGCGCATTGTAAAGGATTGCGGCCGGTATGCCTTTGGCATTCTGGACGAGCTGCTCACCCCCTCGCCGGACCGCATTCCGGTGGACTGCCCGGTGGCAGGCCCCTGCGGCGGGTGCAGTCTGCGGCATCTGGACTACGCCGCAGAGCTGCGCGCCAAACAGGAAAGCGTGCTGGATGCCTTCCGCCGCATTGGCGGGCTGGAGGTTCCGGTGCTGGATATCCTGCCCTCCCCGGAGGTGGACCGCTACCGCAACAAGGTGCAGTTCCCTGTGGGCGTAGACAAGAACGGCGTGCCCTGCATCGGCTTTTACGCCGGGCGCACCCACCGCATCGTCCCCTGCCCGGACTGCAAGCTGCAGCCCGGCGTGCTGAACGAGATCGGCAACGCACTGTGCGCCTTTTTTGCGCAGCAGAACATCCGCCCCTATGATGAGCAGAGCGGCAAGGGGCTGGTACGGCACATCTTCCTGCGGCGCGGCGCACACAGCGGGCAGATCATGGTGTGCCTTGTATGCACCCGGGCAAAGCTGCCCCACGCAGAGCAGCTTTGCACCGCACTGCGGGAGCAGTTCCCGGCCATCAGCACCATTCTGCTCAACGTCAACGCCAAAAATACCAACGTCATTCTGGGCGGCGAGAACCATATCCTGTACGGTCCGGGCTACATTGAGGACACTCTCTGCGGCGTACCGGTGCGTCTGGGGCCGCTGTCCTTCTATCAGGTCAACACACTGGCCGCCGAGCGGCTGTACGGGGTTGCCGCGCAGTACGCGCGGCTGACCCCGGACGACTCGCTGCTGGATCTCTACTGCGGCATGGGCACCATTGGCCTTTCCATGGCCGACCAATGCCGGGAGCTGATTGGTGTAGAAATCGTGCCGGAGGCCATCGAGAGCGCCAAGGCCAACGCTGCCCGCATGGGCGAGGCCGTAGCCGCCAAGAGCCGCTTTTTCTGCGCCGATGCCGGTCAGGCTGCCACTCAGCTCGCCGCCGAGGGCCTGCACCCGGACATCGTCATGCTGGACCCGCCCCGCAAGGGCTGCGATGAAGCCACTCTCTCCGCTGTGGTGCGCATGGCACCCCGCCGGGTGGTGTATGTTAGCTGCAACCCCGCCACCGCCGCCCGAGACGCCGCATGGCTGGAGAAGAATGGGTACCATGCAGAAAAGGTACAGCCGGTGGATCTGTTCCCAAGGACGAAGCACGTTGAATGTGTCATTGCACTTTCCAAGGGTGAGATCGACTCCAAAAAAGTCCGTGTAGAGTTCTCCTTGGAGGGCATGGACACTTCAGGATTGCAAAAGGGTGCGACTTATCCTGAAATCAAGGCCCGTGTGTTGGAACAGACTGGGCTGAAGGTTTCTTCCCTGTATATCTCGCAGGTCAAGCAGAAATGCGGTCTGGAGGTACGGGAGAACCACCACAAGGCTAAATCCGAAAATGTGAAGCAGCCTCAGTGTCCGAAGGAGAAAGAAGATGCAATTGTGGAAGCATTGAAGCATTTTCAGATGATATGATTTACAGTTTGCCCGTCTGGTTTTCAGACGGGCATTTCTTTTTGGCAAAATATAGTCATTCCGCAAAATCCGTGGTACAATAGATGTAAGAATCATTTTTCAGGAAAAGCAGTCTTCCGTCCAATTTATGGTACACCCATTGTTGTAAAATCAGGATGTCCACCTATCACAAAAAACAAGGAGCAACGTATGCCAAACGATAAGATCACCGCCGTAGGTGCCAACATTGCCGAAAAAGCCGCCATGATCTGGAACGTAGCCGATATGCTGCGTGGGCCGTTCAAGCCCCACGAGTACGGTCTGGTCATTCTGCCCATGACCGTGGTGAAGCGGTTCCACGACTGTCTGCTGCCCACCCATCAGGCAGTGCTGGACACCTACGAAAAGGTGAAAAAGCTGCAGGTCATCGACGGCTTTTTGCAGAAGGCCTCCGGTTACCAGTTCTATAACACCAGCCGGTTCACCTTCGAGACCCTGCTGGCTGACCCGGACAACATTGAATCCAACTTCCGGGATTACCTGTCCGGCTTTTCTGCCAACGCACAGGATGTGCTGGCAAAGTTCGACTTTGACAACATCATCAAGCGGATGGTAGAGAGCAACACCCTCTACCTCGTTATCAAGGAGTTCGGCTCCGAGAAGGGCTATCTTGGCCCGGACAAGATCAGTGCCGTGGACTGCGGCTACATCTTTGAGGACCTGGTGCGGCGGTTCTCCGAGAGCTTTGGCGAGGAAGCCGGAGCTCACTTCACCAGCCGGGATATCATCTATCTGATGACCGACCTGCTGCTGTCCGAAGCCGACCTCGATACCAGCAGCATGACCGTTTACGATATGGCCATGGGAACCAGCCAGATGCTGAGCTGCATGGAAGAGCGCATCCACGAGTTGAACAGTGACATTGAGGTGACCTGCTTCGGGCAGGAGTTCAACCCCTCCACCTTTGCCATCGCCAAGGCGGACATGATGATCCGGGGCGGCGACCCTAACAATATGCGGTTCGGCGATACCCTTTCGGAAGATCAGTTCCCCGGGTTCACCTTCCAGTACATCATCTCCAACCCGCCCTTCGGCATCGACTGGAAGCGGGAGCAGAAAGCGGTGGAAGCCGAAGCCGCCCGGGGCGAGATGGGGCGTTTTGCGCCCGGTCTGCCCAAGATCAGCGATGGTCAGCAGCTTTTTGTGCTGAACGGCCTTGCCAAGCTGGCAAACAAAGGCAAGATGGCCATTATCCAGAACGGCTCTCCCCTGTTCAGCGGCGATGCCGGCAGCGGCCCCAGCAACATCCGGCAGTATATTCTGGAAAACGACTGGCTGGACTGCATCATCCAGCTTTCCACCGATATGTTCATGAACACCGGCATCTCCACCTACATCTGGGTGCTCAGCAAGGATAAGCCCGCCCACCGTGCGGGCAAGGTGTAGCTTATTGACGCCAGCCACTGCTTTGAACCCCGCCGCAAGAGCATCGGCACCAAGCGCAACGACATCACCGATGCCTGCCGGGAGCTGATCGTCACCGCCTACGGCGAGTTTGCCAACGGCAAGGTGTACGGCGACAAAAACGGCATCTACTGCGAGAGCAAGGTGTTCGAGAGCGTGGAGTTCGGCTACAACAAGATCGTGGTAGAGCGCCCCCAGCGGGACGAAGCGGGCAACGTTATCCTGAAGCGTGGCAAGCCTGTGCCGGACACCAGCCTGCGGGACACCGAAAACGTGCCGCTGGTGCAGGATATCGACGCCTACTTTGCCCGGGAAGTCCTGCCCTACGCCCCCGACGCATGGATCGACCACAGCAAGACCAAGGTGGGCTACGAGATCCCCATGACCCGCTATTTCTACGAGTATCAGGCACCGGAAGCCGTGGAGGATATCGTGGCGCGCATCACCGCACTGGAACAGGATATCTCCGCCGGGCTGGCAGAGCTGTTCCATAAGGAGGACGAATAATGGAACGGAAAAGTATGATTAAGGTTCGCGGTGGATTTAGTGACAGAGCCGGCATTGACCCTTGTAACATCCAAATGCAAATTGATGATTTTGATGAAAGAACTCGGACATTTATTAGTAATAAACTCTACGATTTTTTGCAAGTAACATTCAACCATGAATGCGAAACTCGTAATATAAAGTACGGTCCTACAGATCAAAATCTTTCAAATATTTTCTGTAAAAATCTAATGCAGAATGTTTTTGCAGATTTAAATCATTTACCGCTTGGTTATCATTATGATTGGGAAAAGTTTTATTCCCGAATCGAAGCGGTCTTGATGGATGCTCCCTACAATGAAGTTTTAGACTTGCTTTGGTATATTTGCAATTGGTTTGCCTTATCCACTAACAATTGTATCGATGTTTTTCAAGAGTGGTTCAATGAACTTTTCCAAAATGAATATGTGGGCTATCGCTTCATATCTGGCGAGATTGTCCCTATTACAGATAAATCCGAGGTAAAAGAAATTGAGCAGGCTTGCCATACGCCTTTTGACGGAGTTCGCAAACATCTTGAGAAGGCTCTCAACTTTTTATCTGACCGTGAACATCCAGATTACAAGAACTGTGTCAAAGAAAGTGTCTGTGCCGTCGAATCTATATGTAAGATCATCATTGGCGATGACAGCGCAACTCTTGGAAAAGCTCTAAAGAAATTGGAAAACTGTGGTCTTGAACTTCATCATGCTTTAAGAGAAGGTATTAGCAGTCTATACGGTTATGCCAGTGATAAAGGTGGCATTCGCCATAGTGAGGGTGAAACCGAAAGCACTGTCACTTTTGAAGAAGCCAAATTCATGATGGTCACTTGTAGTGCAATCGTCAACTATCTGGTTGCAGAATACGGAAAGCATGGTGCTGAAAATGCGTAAAATGAAAGACAGCGGCATTGAATGGATTGGGATGATCCCAGAGGGGTGGGAAGTTTGTCGATTAAAGAATATTGTTGCGTGCCATGACGAATTACGCAAGCCCATCAGTGCTGATAAACGCGAAAATCATCTTAAACTCTATGATTACTACGGGGCATCTGGTGTTATTGATACTATTGATGACTATAATGTAGATGGTACCGTTCTCTTAATAGGAGAAGACGGAGCCAATCTCAAATTGCGAAATCTCCCTCTTATTTCTCGAGCTTCTGGCAAGTTTTGGGTAAACAATCATGCGCATATTCTTATTGTCAACAAAAAACATTCGTATGACTATGTCGCCTATTTACTTGAAGCTGGCGATTATTCAAACTATATTACAGGCTCCGCTCAACCGAAATTATCTCAGTTTAATTTAATGCGTTTCCCTGTTGCTATTCCTAACTATACAGAACAAGAGAATATCTCGTTTTTCATACATAGAGAATGTTCCAAAATAGACTCCATTCTTTCCGAAACTCGCTCCAGCATCGAGGAATACAAAAAGCTCAAACAGGCGGTTATTACGCAGGCTGTTACAAAAGGCGTGCGTGGTGAGCAGAAGATGAAGGATAGCGGAGTTGAGTGGATTTCTGAAATTCCTGCAAACTGGGCAGTAAAACGTGGAAAACAATTATTTTCTGAAACAAATGAGCGTTCTGAAACTGGAAGTGAAGAGTTACTTACCGTATCTCATATCACAGGTGTTACTCCAAGAAGTCAAAAAACTGTTAATATGTTCATGTCCGAATCTCTTGTCGGTTATAAAATCTGTCACAATGGTGACCTAGCCGCTAATACCATGTGGATGTGGCAGGGAGCTATCGGTGTTTCTAAATTTCATGGTGTAATCAGCCCCTCTTACAATACATATCGTCAGAAAGCAAATGATTACTACTTTAAATATTTAGATTATCTACTTCGTATTCGTCCTCTTATTGATGCCTACACGATTCATTCAACTGGAATCACTCTTTCAAGATTGCGGTTATATCCAGATTCTTTTTTATCCCTCTATTTTATTGTACCACCAATTACCGAGCAAAAAGAAATTGCCGACTTCCTTGACACCAAGTGCACCGAGATTGACAAACTGATTGCGAAGAAGGAGCAGCTGGTAAAAGAACTGGAAAACTACAAGAAAAGTTTGATTTATGAGGTTGTAACGGGGAAACGGGAGGTGTAAAGAATGGAAGATTCAGCTCAAAAACAAATCACTCGCAAACAGCACATCGTTCCACAGTCATACCTCAGAAGATTCGCTACACTCACCGAAAATGGCAACTATCAAATTGGAGTAGGCATTCGAAAAAAGGATGGTCATGGATTTTCTGCCGCAACACAGTCCGTTAAAAATGTTGGTTATATAAAAGACTTTTATGAATTTGATTGTCGAAAGGACATTCCAAATTATTGGGAGAATTACTTTGCTGAAGTAATTGAGCCTTTCTGCGGCACAGAATTATCCAATATCATTAGAAAAATCGAATCATCTCAAAATACCGCTGTCGTTTTAAGTCATGAAGATAAATGCAATCTTTCTGTATTTATTTGCCATCAAATTTTCCGTAGTCCACAAGCACTAGAAAAAGCCCTACAAATCGGCCAAAAATCCATCGCCGAGAGCAAAAGAAAAGCTCAAATATATTTTAATGAATCTTTTTCTCCATTTCTGCAACCATTTTTATTAGATGCCCTAAACCGTGCAAATTTCACCAACGATGAAATTAAAGATGTTGCCATGCAGTCCATGTCTAATGTTTCTAAACAAGAAGAAAGAATTGACGCATTACTTAATAAAACGTGGCTCGTTTATGAAAATCAAACTCAGCTTCAATTTATAACAAGTGATAATCCTGTATGCCGAAGAAATTGTGTTACAAATTCTTTTTCTTTTGAAGAGAACACTTTAAAAGATTCAAATTCAATCATTTTATTTCCATTAAGCCCTACGATTTTAATAGAAATTACTCCCAGCCATCTTTTAGGATCGCAGCCACAAAAATACGATGGCCGAAAATTCCTATTGGGGCAAAACGATCTTTCTTTTATTGCTGGTACAGACACCCTTCAAATGTTGCAATGTCATCGACAAATTTTTATGTCGTTAAATACACTTCAGCATCTTGATGAATTGTCGAAAGCGAGCAAAATCAATGATTGAACGTATTATCAAAGAAATAAATCTTTCTCTAGAAAACGAGTGTTACCTTTCTGCGCTTGGAATGGCTCTTACGCTTCCTGATATCTGTGGCAAAGCTGAATACCCAAATGAAAAAAGCACAACCAAACGATATATTGAATGGTTCAACACTTATGTTGGCAGCTACGAAAAGTTCTCTGGTCCTTATGGGGACGATATGCCATATCTCTCAGGTGAAGTTCTGTATAATTTGCGAAATTCTTTTCTTCATTAGGGAACTCCAAACCTTTGTGCCGGAAAAATCAAAAACGAGAGATGTCAAATAGATGATTTTATCCTTGTAATTGATGATTATACAAAAAGTGGCCACAGTCATGTTGCTTATGATGATAAAATGAATGTATCTTATAAACAACAACAAGTCAATCTTTGCAATCTTTGTGTTCGTCTTTCTCATGTTGCAGAGGATTATTACAAAAGCAACAAGAACAAATTCAATTTCTTTCGTTACACACTAAAAGACAATCGTATTCCGAAACGTAATAAGGAGGTCTAACCATGCCCCTCAACACCACCGAAAAGCAGTTTGAATCGGACATTGCGGCGGCGC
>ULXP01000752.1_pt1 | contig 13713 bp, 12 predicted proteins | sample 1961351 | NCBI WGS metagenome assembly ULXP01 (sample SAMEA4835840, study PRJEB28245) | human gut metagenome | biome: gut microbiome; material: fecal sample | place: Denmark | collected 2008 | reverse complement strand
CGGGCAGACATTCGTCCTTGCAGCGGTTGCCGGCTTCCATGTGGAAGATCGGGATATGCAGGCGCTTGGCGGCTATGGCCGAAAGACACGAGTTCGTATCCCCGAGAATCAGCAGCGCATCGGGCTGCGTTTGAACCATCAATTTGTAGGAGCAATTGATGATGTTGCCCACCGTCGCACCGAGGTCATCGCCCACGGCATCCATGTAGACCTCCGGGTCCTTCAGTTTCAAGTCCTTGAAGAATACCCCGTTGAGGTTGTAATCGTAGTTCTGGCCCGTATGAGCCAGGATCGTGTCGAAATAGATGCGGCACTTGCTGATTACGGCAGCCAGACGAATGATCTCCGGCCGTGTTCCGACGATGATGAGGAGTTTGAGTTTGCCGTTGTCGGCGAATTTGATATCCGAATAGTCGAGTTTGATCTGTTCCATTTGTCTTGCGTTATTCCACTGGTTCAAAATAGGTATCCGGGTGCGCCGGATCAAACACCTCGTTGGCCCACATTACCGTCACGAGATTTTCCGTTTCGGAGAGGTTGATGATGTTGTGCGTATACCCTGGCAACATGTGCACGGCCTCGATCTTCTCGCCCGAGACCTCAAAATTCAGCACTTCGTCCGAATCGATGCGCCGCTGCTGGATCAGGCCGTGACCGGCCACGACCATGAAGAACTCCCATTTGGTATTGTGCCAGTGCTGCCCCTTCGTGATGCCGGGCTTGGAGATGTTCACCGAGACCTGCCCGCAGTTCTTCGTGCGGAGCAGCTCCGTAAAACTGCCCCGGGCATCGACGTTCATCTTCAACGGGAAAGCCACCTTCTCCTTCGGGAGATAGGACAGATAGGTCGAATAGAGTTTCTTGGCAAAGCTGTTCTCCGGAATCTCCGGCATGACAAGCGTCGAGGGCTGGTCGTGAAACGTATGCAGCAGATCGACGATCTCACCGAGTGTTGCCCGGTGGGTTGTCGGCACCGCACAATAACGCCCGTCGGGCGTCAACCGCGTTTCCACTCCGTCGAACTCGCAGTGGTGCTCCTCGCCCTTGAGGGCCGCGATCATTTCATCGACCAGATCGTCGATGTAGAGCAGCTCCAGCTCGACGGCCGGATCATTCACCTTGATCGGCAGTTCGTTGGCAATGTTGTTGCAGAAGGTCGCCACAGCCGAATTGTAGTTCGGACGACACCACTTGCCGAAGAGATTCGGGAAGCGATAGACGAGCACCTTCGCACCGGTCTCCCGGGCATAGTCAAAGAAGAGCTCCTCGCCGGCCTTCTTGCTCTTGCCATAGTCCCCTTCGGCATAACGTCCTACAAGCGTCGCCTGAATCGACGATGAAAGCATCACCGGACAGGTGTTGGCATGCTTGCGGAGCGTATCAAGCAGCGTCGACGCAAAGCCGAAGTTGCCCTGCATGAACTCCTCGGGGTTCTGCGGACGGTTTACACCCGCGAGGTTGAAGACGAAATCGGCCTTGCGGCAATATTCGTCCAATTCCTCAAGCGTAGAATCTATATCATATTCAAAAATCGCAATATTCGGATCAATGGCATAGTTTTTGGCCTTGCCGTCACGGATATTACGCAACTGGGCGCACAAGTTGCGTCCCACGAAGCCTTTGGCTCCCGTTACCAATATGTTCATCTCTTTTTCAATACACGATACAACGGAAGGCTCTCGCCTCACGACCGAGCCTGCCGCAGTCTACGACAGATCCGTTGTCCGGAAGATATCATCCGGACAACGGACAGTGAAATATTACTCAGAACGAATATCGCGCGGTTTTGCGCGCTCCACCATGCCCAGATCTTCTTGAATGAAGCGCAGACGCAACAACTGCTCCTTCATGCCCTCAACATCCAGACGAGCCGTATTGTGAGAATGGTAGTCCTCGATGCGGGAAATATCCTCATTACCTTCGGTGAAGAACTTGTCATAGTTCAGGTCGCGCGTATCACACGGAATCCGATAATAATTCCCCATGTCAATCGCCTTGGCCATCTCTTCACGCGTAACCAGCGTTTCATATAGTTTCTCACCATGACGTGTACCGATCACCTTCACCTCCGTCTCGCCGTACTTCGGATCAACCTTAGCGTAGATCTGCTTCAGCGCCTCGGCCAGCGTCGAAAGCGTAGCGGCCGGAGCCTTCTGTACGAAAAGATCGCCGTTATGACCATGCTGGAACGCATAGATCACGAGGTCCACAGCATCGTCCAGCGTCATCATGAAGCGCGTCATGTTGGGATCGGTGATCGTAATGGGCTTGCCTTCCATCATCTGCTCGACCCACAGGGGGATCACGGAGCCACGGCTTGCCATCACATTGCCATAGCGCGTGCAGCAGATCGTCGTGGCAGCCCCTTCGCCCAGTTCGCGTCCCTTGGCAATGGCGACCTTCTCCATCAGAGCTTTCGAGATACCCATAGCGTTGATCGGATAGGCAGCCTTGTCGGTCGACAACACCACAACATTCTTCACTCCATGCTCGATAGCGCTGTCAAGCACGTTGCCCGTACCTATAACGTTCGTGCGAGTCGCCTCCATGGGGAAGAATTCGCATGAGGGGACCTGCTTGAGTGCCGCGGCCGCGAAGACGTAGTCAACACCTCGCATGGCTACATCTACCGACGACTTGTCCCGCACGTTACCGATGTAGAATTTCACTTTGGGATTCTGAAGCATGTGACGCATGTCATCCTGCTTCTTCTCGTCACGCGAGAAAATACGAATCTCCTTGATGTCGCTATCGAGAAAGCGACGAAGCACGGCGTTTCCGAAACTGCCCGTACCGCCTGTAATCAACAGGACTTTGTCTTTGAAAATACTCATATCAATTGATAAATTAAATTAATTAATTTTTGAGTTTGCTTAATAGAATTTTTCTCTTCAAAAATATAATGTTGCGCTTGTATTCCAACTTGTTTAAGTGCCTGTTCGTCCTTTTGAATAATATGTTCTATTTTCTGACGCAAAGGTTTAATACCTATTTCATCCACACAGAAACAATACTGATAATATTCATTAGGAATACCCGGTAATCGATACAACAAACATGGAACTCCTGATGCAAAATATTCTATTGTTTTTGATGGAAATGAATACTTGGTAAACTCCCCCTCAGGGGTTCTCGGATTAACTAAAAGAGAGGCTTTTTTTTGCATATCTAACACATCCCCTCTCTTGCGTTGACCACAAAAAACGATCCGCTCATCCTCTTTTGCATATTTCTTGATAATATCTGCAGAATCACCAGCGCCACAAATTAACAATTTATATTCTTTTTGCGGAATAGCACGAAATGCTTCAACAAGATTCAAGACCCCATATCGGCGAGCCAATGTTCCAGAATATAAAATATATTTAGAATGTTCTATATTTATCGATGTCTGTATTTTCTCTGATTGAATATCATCACAGTAAATACCCTCTATGACAGTCCATGGTTTATCGCCTATAGGGAGACGTTCAATCATATATCGACTCAATAAAACATAACCATCTACACAATCATATAACTTATTTAAAATCTTTCGATTGATCTGATCTGCCAATTTCTTTAATATTGTTGGTCTTTGAGACATATATTCGGGAAGGTCCGGAACAATCAAAACAATCTTCAAAGAGGGGTACGACCTCTTAACATCCGCACATGCTTGTAAAAATGGAGCATGAATCGCATATACAACAACACATCTATCTTCATCATTATGTTTTTCACACCATTTTGACAACGCTTTTTTCGCTTGTACATAGCGAAAATACATCTTCAATCCGCAAATGTTATTGAATCGTATATCTTGCCCTAATACAATATTACCATTTTTTGTCCGAATCGAAAAGGTCCTTTGTGGCGAATATAGATGTGCATATCGCTTTGGATATGAACCGATATATGGAAGATTCAGTATCTCAACATCTCCCGGGATCAAAGACCCAATACCATCAATATATGCTTTCTGCAATGCATCCGCTGCATTCTGTATAACCCCTTTACTTTGTTGAAGTATCTCATGATAGCTAGATGGTGAGAATATCCCAAATAAAAGCGCTATTTTCATACCAAAATGATATCTAATTTACAAGTTTACAAGATGATGCAGATAATTTATCCATAATGGAATTATTTGGGTTTTCGAGTTAGTTTCCCGAATCTTCATCGCGGACTTCTTTAAACGCAATTTATACTCATCGTCCTCTATTATTTTCAACAAAGCATTTTGAAGGGCTTGACAATCATTAACAGGAATTAATATCCCATTAACTCCATTTTTGATTAATTTACGAGCCCCACCAGAAGGAAAATCTGTTGATATACAAGCGAGTCCCATTGACATAGCTTCAATCAAAGCATTGGGCATTCCCTCATGATTCGAAGTCATAACAAATATGTCGGCACAACGAATTTCATTTATAATATCACCGACATTACCTTTCAATATAACACGATCAGATATGCCTAATGAAGAACATAGCTGCTCAAAATGAGAAAAAAGAGGTCCATCTCCATATATCTTTATGATATAATCATTATTTCCAATTGCGTAGAATGCTTTAATCAACATATCGAAATTCTTTTCCGAAGATAGTCGTCCTATTGCTACGATGGTTTTTCCTGCATTCTCTATTTCCGGAGATGGAAGAGTATCATACATGATCGGATTCGGGATAACTACAGATTTTTTCTGAATTCTTTTAGAAAAATATGTTTGAACATTTTCCGTTTGAAAGACAATTCCATCACATACCTCATACACAATTTTTTTCAAAAGTCTATGAATCATGGATTGAGGCAAAAAACGGGGATCAACTCTTTCCGACAAAAGAGTCGGAACTTTGGCAACTTTGGCAGACCACACAGCGATTTCGGCAAGCCCCAACGAAAACACAACCAAACAATCAGGTCTCGTATCTGACAATTTTATCTTTAGTTTGTAAAAAGCCTCTATTTTACCTTTTATGCCTATGGGGCCGCTTCCTTCCAAAATATAGATACAAAAACCTTTGGGACATTCTACGGTAAGCCAATCTTTATTCCAACTATAAATATAAATAGTATGCCCTGCCTTATACAAGGCATCAATTAACATCTTAAGTATTTTTTCTCCCCCTCCGAAATTAATTTTATCGACCAGAAATCCTATTTTCATAACTTTCAGCAGTCACGTATGAAGCACCAACATACATCAGCCCGAGCAAAATCCATATGAAACGCTCATTCAAAATCACGATGCTTATACTATTGAATAACAATACAACAAATATAATCAACAATAAATATCTATCATCCAATAAAAAACGCTCTTTAGTCCATATTCGCTTTAGCATTACATAATATAAAGCATAGTATAATACAAAACCTATTATGCCGCCACCAACAATTGTTTCGATAAAATTATTATGTGAATATACTGCCACTCCATTAGTCATCTTGAACAATTGTGAAAAACAGTAATAACCATTTCCAAACAGGGGACTTTCCCCCCAATACTCCAGGCCCTGCTGAAATAAAATCACACGCAACTCATCACTGTCATCCAACCGATTGATTTTGTCGGAAAAGAAATTCAATTGACTCAATCGCTCCGAGACGAAATCTAGATATTCAGGAGGAATAAATAAAAATAACAAAAATATGAAACCACAGCAAATAAGCAAGATATGAATTCTCGATTTTGATTTCAGTTTAAACAATAAGAACAATATACCTATGAGAAGCGTTATAATGGATTTTCTGGCACCCAATATAAATGTTACAACGAATGCTATCGCAGCAAACAAAAGATACCAATACTTACGTTCCGAAAAAAAAGTATATATGAAATATATGAATGAAAAAGACAGGAAAAGGCCAACCGTATTGACATTTGGCAATTGATCTTCCTCTTCTTCAATATATAGTCGCTGATCTGTCAACTGATCAATATCTACATTTTGTAAATATAGTATCGCATATACAATTCCAGCCAACGACAATGCGAACAACGCCCACTTGTAATCGTCCTTGCTCCTAATCAAAGAGATGACGCACACAGCGACGACAAAACTTTTTATTAATTGCAAAACAGCTCCCTGTGACACATTATAATTAACGGACCACAAAGTAGAAACAAAACTATAACTAATAAACAACAAACTGATCCATATAAATTGCGTATAAGGCACTTGTCGACTTTTAACAAATTGCCATATGAATGTACCTCCGAGCAAAAGGTAACATAACGTTATATAAGGTAGATATTGTGGATAATAAAATCCGCAATATATCATGATGAAAACGAAAATGACAATTCGTCGCCAAATCGTATCAAAGCCCAATGCTCGCTTCTTCGTTACTCCTGTATTCCCCACATTCTTAATTCTTCTTCGGTAAAACGTTCATCTACAGCATACAATTTCTGCTCATGCTCCAATATTTGCGATATTGTCCATTTAAACTTAATAAAATGTGCAGGGACTCCACCAACAACGGAATATGGTAACACATCCTTGTTGACAACAGCTCCAGCAGCAATAACGGCACCCCTACCAACAGTCACCCCTTTTAATATAGTCACACGCGATGCTATCCATACATCCTCATTGATAATAACATCCGCATCGTATCCCCGCCCTTTTTCTGTATCTGTAATACTCAGATAAAACCGACCAGGAATCATCCGATGGTTACCTGTTGATATATAAAGATACGGAGCAGCTCCTGTCCATCGTTTAATTATTATTTTTGCATTAATGGCTGTTAGCGTCGCATAAGACCTAATATTTACATGATCCGCAATATCTATATTTTGTGTACCTTGAATAATAAAGGGGTACGATATACATGAGTGTGAGCCAAAAGAGTGGAATTGCGTCTTTACACATTGAATTTTATAACGATGGTAAATCCGACAAAATAGATCAATTATCCAGCCAAATACGTTTATTACAAAATTTTTCATATCTTGATAAATCTCCCGAGATAACGTCGTAAATCATCATAACTGATAATAAATACACCATAATACATTTGCAATGCAAATGCAAGAAGCAAATAGGCTGCAATCCAGCAAAGAGACAACCAAAAGTTATGATGCCCGAAGAAATAATATCCCAATATGAACGGAATCAGACACGCGAAAGACGTTGTAAATATCCGACCTATTTGTGCCCAAGGGAATAATCGCCCTAACCGTACGCCAATAGCTCGTGCATCATATATCGAAAGCAATACTTTCGGCAAGATCGCTCCTGCTGTTGCAGCCGTTATGGCGCCGTTTAAACTGAAAAATTTAATTGCAAAATAGGTAAAAGGCACGAGAAATACCGCAGTATAAATATATGCCATCAAAGATTTTTTTGTTTCTCCGGTAGCTCTCAAAATATTTCCACAACCTACGGACGAAACAATAAACGTCAAAAGGTAGATTTGGAAATATGGAATACTTGCAATATACTTTTCAGAAAATACATACGGAATAATCGGATCAGCAAATAAGATAATCACCAGGACGATTGGAACCGTGTATGATAACGTTTTCGTAACCATCGAATGGTATAATCCAATTACCCCAACCGAATCATTTTGCTTGAATGCCGTAGCCATACGCGGTATATACACTTGCGATATGGACAAATAGACCTGATTCAATCCCGGAACGCCATAAAATGCGATTGAATATATTGCATACAAAGCTGGAGAAACAAACGATAAAATAATCAATCTGTCCAACTGCTGCACAAGTACTCTCGTCGAACTTGCCAAACCCAAAGGCAATGAATATTTCAACTGGTTCTTCAATATGACACGATCGAACAAACAAACTCCTGGATGTTTCTTGATAAGACGCCCTACATAATATAAAACATATACGAATTTAATGATAACACTGGCCGTTATCGCCAAAAAGACCGACTCAACCGTAGGATTCTGCCAATAAAACAGGAATATCAGACCAACACGCAACAAAGTCATTGACGGCAAGAAAAGCGCACTGGTCAGATGATCATGATTTAATACATATAAGGCCGTAATCAATATTTCAGGGACAGACAACCAAACGGATAATAATAAATATATATAATTATCCGAAAAAGTTTCATCTGAAATGATATTTTCCTTGACAACGGGCAAACAGAGAATTCCAAGAGCCAAAACACCGGCAACAAATAGCATTGCCAGTGATTGAAAAATAAGAATTCTCCGTTCGGCTGGTTGCGCTAAAGGATATGAATAATACAGTTCAGAAGAGAATCCAAAGCTAAAAAATACCGAGCAAAAAGACAAAATGACATTGAACTGTGCATACAATCCGTAATCAGTCTGATTAAGGACACGCACGAGAATCAACGGGAGCACAAAACTCAAAGCCAAAGACACCATCTGGCCCGTAATCAATGCTCCGGCCTGCTTCCTGTAACTAATCGACATCGGGAATCAATCTGGGCTCTTGATCTATGTTCATTTTGACAACTTTGGCAGGATTTCCGCCTACAATACAATTGGGCGGAACATCTTTCGTCACAACACTCCCGGCTGCCACAATCGAATTCTCACCGATTGTCACACCCTTGTTGATAATAGAATTACGACCTATCCAAACATTGTCATGAATGACTATCGGTTTGGCTACTGCATATTTCCAGGACCTGTAAGGTGAAGAATAGTCAACCGAATTCATGATCTTACGATCCACTGGATTAACCGGATGATTGTTGTTGTCAATTGCCGTCACATTATTCGAAAACATTACATAATTTCCAATCTTTACAGACAAAACAGCTCCAACACAACAATTCGGTCCGACTAAACAATGATCTCCTATTTCCACCTTTCCATGATGCGATGAAATAATTTGTCCCGAAATCTTAAAATAGCTACCGATTTTGATATCTTCTTTGACAGACCCGTTAATCAACTTGATATTGGCACTTTGTGTAATAATATTATTATTACCTATACAACACCGAGATACAACTCGATTCCGAGCCTGCCTAAGACGGTACTTATCATATAATTTTTTAATAAAGCCTATCATCCGTCTATAATCTACCGTCAATAATCGCACGATCGCAAATAGCCTTCACATCATAAATAACATGTTTGGGCTTAAGCAAAGATTTGATATCTATGGAAAGGAATTCCTTGTGTGCTACAGCCATAACCACGGCATCGAAATCTCGTTTTTCAGGCAAAACATTTATAATGGTCAGACCATACTCATGTTCAGCAACAGCAGGATTTGCCCACGGATCATAGATCGTAATATTTACATTGTATTCTTTTAAGGCTTTTACGATATCGACAACTTTGGTATTACGAACATCTGGGCAATTCTCCTTGAAAGTAAATCCCATGATTAAAATCTCCGAGTTCAGTACCTGAATACCTTTCTTCAACATCAGCTTCACAGTTTGTGTCGCAACATATTCTCCCATACCGTCATTCATACGTCGTCCTGCTAAAATGATTTCAGGATTATATCCATGACGTTGTGCGCACTGAGCCAAATAATAGGGATCAACACCTATGCAGTGACCTCCAACAAGGCCCGGTTTGAACGGTAGAAAATTCCACTTCGTAGAGGCAGCCTCAAGGACATCCTGCGTATCAATCCCCATTTTCGTGAAGATTTTGGACAGCTCATTAACAAATGCAATATTGATATCACGTTGCGAATTCTCGATCACTTTGGCTGCTTCTGCAACTTTGATCGAAGGTGCCATATGCGTACCGGCCGTAATGACAGAAGAATAGATATCATTAACCAATTTACCAATTTCAGGAGTCGATCCGGATGTTACTTTTTTGATCTTCTCCACCGTATGCAACTTATCTCCTGGATTGATTCGCTCCGGGGAATATCCAGCATAAAAATCAACATTGAATTTCAGACCTGAGACCTTTTCTACAACAGGAATACACTCGTCTTCTGTTACACCTGGATAAACGGTCGACTCATATACGACCACGTCTCCCTTTGAAATAACCTTACCAACCGTAGTGCTTGCTCCATAAAGAGGAGTCAAATCCGGGTTATTATTTTCGTCTACAGGAGTAGGTACAGCAACGACATAAAAATTGCAATCTCTAATATCATCAATATTCGATGTACAAACAAAACCATTAGCAATAGCCGATTGAAGCAGATCATCAGCGACTTCCAACGTAGCATCATGTCCTGCCATCAAAGCTTCAACACGGTTCTGATTCATATCAAAACCGACGGTCGGGTATTTGGTCGAAAAAAGACGAGCCAACGGCAGACCAACATAGCCTAATCCAATAACACAAATTTTAATATCTTTCATAACAGTAAATTTTAACAAAAAATGATTTTATAAATTTTCCCAATACCATTTCACGGCCTCTTTCAAACCGTCTTTCATGGAAAATTCCGGATCATATCCCAATAATTTTTGTGCTTTCTCAATTGATGCCAACGAATGCGGAATATCTCCTGCTCGATTCGGGCCATGAGTAGGCTCTATGGATGCAATATGAGGATCCAGCGCCGAAAGATACTCTTTCAAATAAGAAACCAATTGATTTAAAGTAGTACGTTCTCCGAACGCAGTATTATATATCTGATTAACGGCATCGGGATTTGTGGTCTCCATCGCGCAGATATTCATTTGGATCACGTTATCAATATATGTAAAATCGCGCGAATATTCGCCATCCCCATTAATATTTGGGGCCTCATGATTCATAAATTTTTTCACGAACAATGGAATCACTGCTGCATAAGCTCCATTTGGGTCCTGACGCCGTCCGAACACATTGAAATAACGCAACCCGATATATTCGAAACCATCGTATGTCCGCGCAAAGACATCTGCATAAAGTTCATCTACATACTTAGTTATAGCATACGGAGACAACGGCTTCCCAATAACATCTTCAACTTTCGGCAAAGATTTCGAATCTCCATAAGTGGAAGAAGATGCAGCAAAAATAAAACGTTTTATACCAGCATCACGAGATGCTATTATCATATTGAGAAATCCTCCAATATTGACGGCATTAGTCGTTGCGGGGTCCTTAATAGAACGGGGGACTGAGCCTAGAGCGGCTTCATGAAGCACATAATCAACACCATCAACAGCTTTTCTACAATCATCAATATTCCGAATATCACCAACTATTAATTTAAAAGTATCTGAATATTGATTAATCAAAGGAATTAGGTTCTCCATGTGTCCTGTAGCAAAATTGTCCAAGCACACAACAAAATCCCCCCTTTTAAGTAATGCCTCACATAAATTAGAACCGATAAAACCAGCTCCACCTGTTACCAATATCTTTCTCATAATTATAAATTATTTAAATTTATTGAATCTCCTTGTCGTACACCTCAAAGCGCGAGTTCCTGGACTTGAACTCCGGGACGGTCCGCTTCATCAGACGGACCATGTCCGGAATCTCGACAGCCAGCGAGAGCTTCTCCAGTTCGGCCGCGGCCTGCCGGGCCTCCTCGTAATCGTATTGGCGGACCTTCGCGATGCGGATCCGGTCATGCGACGTCGGCAGCGTGTTCTCCGTATTGGAGAGCACCTCCTCGTAGAGCTTCTCGCCCGGACGCAGTCCCGTATATTCGATCTTGATGTCCTTGTCCACCTCCAGACCGGCCAGCTCGATCATGCGGCGGGCCAGGTCGGCGATCTTGACCGACTTGCCCATGTCGAATACAAAGATCTGCGTACCCGTGGCCATCGTCGCGGCCTCCATCACCAGACGGCACGCCTCCGGAATCGTCATGAAGAAGCGCGTGATGTCGGGATGCGTCACCGTCACCGGACCGCCGTTGGCGATCTGCTCGCGGAAACGCGGGATCACCGAACCGTTCGAGCCCAGCACATTGCCGAAACGCGTTGTCACGAACTTCGTCCGTCCCTTCATCTTGCCCGCCTCGATGGCCAGTCCGAGCGACTGGACATAGATCTCGGCCAGCCGCTTCGTGCAGCCCATGATGTTGGTCGGATTGACGGCCTTGTCGGTCGAGATCATGACCATCTTCTCGACGTCGTACTCGATGCACTTGTCCGCCACGTTGCGCGAACCGGCCACGTTGGCCAGCACCGCTTCGCACGGATTCTCCTCCATCAGCGGCACGTGCTTGTAGGCCGCGGCGTGGAAGACCACCTGCGGACGGTAGGTCCGGAAGGCATAATCGAGGCGCGGGATCATCCGCACGTCGCCGATCACGGGAACAAAATTCAGTTCCGGATAGCGCTCCTCCAACTCCAGACGGATATTGTGCATCGGCGTCTCGGAGTTGTCGAACAGGATCAGCTGCTTCACTCCGAAGGTCGCCAGCTGGCGGCACAGTTCCGAGCCGATCGAGCCGGCAGCTCCCGTCACCATGATCGTCTTGCCGCGGAAATTCGCGATGATCTCGTTCATCGAGATCTTGATCTCCTCACGGCCAAGCAGGTCCTCGATCTTGATCTCGCGGATCGGCTGCTTCATCAGCTTGCCGTCGATCACCTCGTCGATGGGCGGGGCGATCAGCACCTTGAGACCGTCCTCCGTGCAATGGCGGATCAGCCGCTCCTGCTCGTGCTGTGCCTCATCGTTCGTCGCGAAGAGCACGGCGTCGATGTCGTAGCGATCCTGAAGGTATTTGACGTTGTCGTTCGTCTCGAAATAGTAGACCGGATAGTCGGCGAGAATATGATTCTTGAGCCGCTTGCCATAGGTCAGGAAGCCCACGATCCGGTAGTGGGGCGAGTTCTGGAGCCGTCCGACCAGCGCCACCGACTTGTCTCCCGTGCCGTAGACCAGCACCCGTTTGCAGTTCTCGCGCCGGATCGACTTGTACTTGATCAGATCATAGAGCACGATCATCATCAGCCGCATCGACAGCAGCAGGAAGAGCGTGAGCAGGATGTCGATCATGAATCCCAGCGACGCGGCCGTAAGCCCGGTCTGCGCATCGTGCGGCAGCACCCAGAACACATAGGCGAACAACAGCGCATCCTTCAGCGCCACGGCGGCGACCAGTTTCCACATCTCGCGCAGCGTCGTGTGACGGATAATCGTCCGCTGCGTTCCGAACAGATAGAACGACAGCACGCTGAAGATCAATGAGCCCAACAGCAGCAGCAATCCGTAACGCACGGAGAACACGCTGCTCACGACAAGACTCCTGACCAGCAGATAGGCCAGCAGGGTCGATCCGACCGAAACGGCCGAGTCGATCAGGAGAACCAGCTTCGAGCTCAGATAACGGTCCAGATGAAATTTTTGGATAAGTCGATACATAAATATAACCTGAATGACATTTCAAAATCGGGATGGCCGTTCCGTCGTCGCCGCGACGCAGAATGCAGCCTGTTTTTCCGCCGCCGATCCATTTGACGGAGCGGATGACGATAGGGGGTCGGGCAAGACGGCATGAAGACAAAGCGCGGAAAGCGGCTATCCGATCCGCTCGATCATCCGGGGCGGCAGGTAGGTCGTGGCCACGGCCATGACATCCTCGATCTCCACGACCAGCCGCTTGTGACCCTTTACCCGGAGCAGCCGTCCCTGTGCCCCCCGGAAGGGGCCGGCGATGACACGGATCCGGTCCCCGACCTTGTAGTTCACCTCGTCGGTCCCCAGAAAGAGCAGCTGCTCGTCGTAGCTCCCCGCCACGGCGATGAAGCTGCGCATCTGCTCCTCGGGAATCAGGATCGGCTCATGCGTTTCGCGGTTCATGAAGAGCCGGATGGCCCATTTGGACTC
>ULXP01062152.1_pt1 | contig 13735 bp, 11 predicted proteins | sample 1961351 | NCBI WGS metagenome assembly ULXP01 (sample SAMEA4835840, study PRJEB28245) | human gut metagenome | biome: gut microbiome; material: fecal sample | place: Denmark | collected 2008 | reverse complement strand
GTCTCCGTTGTTTCTGTCGTCTCTGTCGCTTCCGTCGTCTCGGTTGCTTCCGTTGTCTCGGTTGTTTCCGTCGTCTCCGTTGTTTCTGTCGTCTCCGTTGCTTCCGTTGTCTCCGTCTTCTCCGTCGTTTCGGTTGTTTCTGTCGTCTCGGTTGTCTCCGTTGTTTCCGTTGTTTCCGTTGTCTCCGTCGTCTCCGTGTTTTCCGTGTTTTCCGTCTCCTCCGTGTTCTCTGTATCCACACCGGTCTGCACCGTCTCCGTCGTTTCAGTCTCTTCCGTCGTCGACATCACACTCTGCATCTCTGTCTGGCTGCCGTTCATATCAATTTCATAAACATTAGACCAGTCTGTTTTTGTTCCATCTGCAAGTACTGCACGCACTTTAAACTCATAAATAATTCCTGCTTCAAACGGTTCACTGTTTCCATATTGATCCTTATATGTACTGCAATGATAGATGGTTGTGTTTACCGTTTTCTGTTTTACAAATGCGCTGTCATCCACAGTTTCACAATAAATCTGATAGCTTACCGCTCCCTGCCATGGATTCCAGGAAAGTTCAAATGAATCCGATATCTGTCTGACGGATAACTGGATCAGTGCCATTTTCTGCATTGCACCAGAATATCCTCCATAATAATTTTGACCGTTTTTCGTTACATACGCACGCACTTTGTAATAATATGTGACACCCGCCTGTGTCTGGCTGTCTGTATAAGTATTTTTTGTTACATCCGCAATGTTTTCATAATTTCCATCGAAAGAAGTGGCACGGGCTACCTGATAACCGCTTACACCTTCCTGGCTCTTCCATGTAAGTGTAATTTTCCCTCCGGATACTTCACAGGATTTTTCATTCCATTCTACCGTACCCGCAGATACCGTCACTTCCTGCGTATTGGAATATCCGCTGTAAAGTGCTGTTCTTGTCTTATTACTTCTGCTCGATGGGGCTACCTTAAAAGAACGCACCTTATAAGAATAGCTCTCTCCCGCTTTCACATTGTCATCCGTATAGCCACAGGTATCCATATTCCAGATGACCCGGATGATCTGTCCGTTTCTGATAATCTCATAGCCATCCGCATAATGACATTTTGTCCAGAACAGACTGACGGAAGATGAACTGTTCGTATGGATTTCCGCAAGAACCGGTTTTTGACGGATGGATTCCATCTTTTTATATTTACTTTTCTTATAACCGGAGATTTTCTCCCATTTTTTCAGATTCGTATAGGAAAGCAGCGGCTTGGTAAATTTTAAAGAATCTTTGGAATCAATATACTGAAATACATCCCAGATCATCCGTTTTGTGCCGGATGCATCCCGAAGTCCCCAGTAACAGTTGTCTTTCATTTCCTCTGGATTATCCGTATGCCGTCCATAAATGAACGATTCAATCATGCTGTCCGCCTCTGACATATAATAAGCGTACGCATAGGCTGCCGCCTGCACTTCCTCTCCCTTCGTGGAATTAAACGATTGCTCCGATAACATGATCGTATATTTTTTTCCAAATTGCTTTTTCACATATTTTGTCAAGACACTTAAATTGTGAAATGTTATGATCTTAGACTGGTCAGAATTTACTGCCATGGAATCATCCCAGAATACCGGGTCTACCAATCCTTGCGGATACGCATGAAATGCAATCTTAAACGGAACTTTTCCATACTTGTTGACTGTCTGATAAAATGTATCCAGTGTCGATTTTGCTGTAAAATACTTGTTTCCGTCATTATCAGCATCCAGATTCCAGTTGTGATCTAAACTGATATATACATTCGAGTATTTGCTGGCACTCTTTACGGCATTATATGCAATGCGGTAAGCTCTGGCATAATTCGACATATATTTTGACATTGAAACGTTACCACCATAGTTCCAGATTCCAGGGGAATTGACCTCATTTCCCAAAATCCATCCCATCACCAGGCTTTCTTTATTGCTGTAACGGCCTGCTAAAAATGTCATCATCGCCTCAAACATGGCAGAACTTTTCTTAGATGAGGTCTTAAAGGATGAATATTTTGCATTCTCCGGGCATTGATACCGCATGGCTGACACAGAAGATGCCGTATTATTCGGTATCAGAAGAATGACCGTTACCTTTGCTCCGGCACTGTTATATGCTTTTATCTGATCGTCAAAATTCTGCACGGTACCCGGATTAAAATAATATTTTTTCCCCCGGTATTTATATGTAATGGCATTCGTCTTATCTGTCGTAAACAGTGTATCTGCCGTCATATTCAAAACCACATGTTTTGTTCTGAGTTCTAATGCATCCTCTAACTGCTCTGCCTGCAATCCTTTTTTGGATGACGTCGATGGTCCTTTTCCCTTGTAGCCCGCAATTTTTTCCGGATTCGTTATGTAAAATGCATTGCTGATGATCTGGTATTTTTTCCCGGTCTTATATGCAATCACATATTTTTTGCAGAGCATATCTGACTGATATTTCACAGTAAAAGTGATTTTTCTGCCCTTTACTTTTCCGGATTTCAACGGTTTTACATCCGTCTTCCCGGACTCTTTTTTATAAGCATCCAGACCAATCAGATATAATTTCTTTTTTGTCTTATCATTTTTCTCCTTGACGGCTGCCTTAACCGTCAGCTTCTTTCCATTACTGTTTAATTTACAGTATGAAATGGAAAGCGGCATCTGCGCCGCATCTGCCTGTTCCGGTATGACCGAAAAAAGAATCATCACAAGCAATCCAATGATTACTGCAAACTTTTTGTATGATTTCATTTTCATATCTCGCATTTCTTATACTCCTAAAAAAACACAGACCTCTGTCAGATTTTCTGTCCGTTTGATCATCGGCTTACGGAGTGAAATCAAAATAAAGGTCTGTGCCTGTTTTTTTATAATTCGCAGTTGTTTACTGTTCTTGGGAACGGAATGACGTCACGGATGTTTGACATTCCTGTTAAGTACATAACGCATCGCTCGAAGCCGAGTCCAAATCCTGCATGTCTTGCGGAACCATATTTACGGAGATCCAGATAGAACTGGTAATCTTCTTCTTTCAAACCAAGCTCATTAATTCTTGCAAGAAGTTTCTCGTAATCGTCCTCTCTCTGGCTTCCTCCGATGATCTCACCGATGCCAGGTACCAGACAGTCTACTGCTGCAACCGTCTTTCCATCATCGTTCATCTTCATGTAGAATGCCTTGATCTCCTTCGGATAATCCGTTACGAATACCGGACGCTTGAAGATTTCTTCGGTCAGATAACGTTCATGCTCGGTCTGAAGATCTGTTCCCCAGGAAACTTTGTACTCAAACTTGTCATTGTGTTTCTCTAAGATCTCGACTGCCTCTGTGTATGTCACGCGGGCAAAATCGGAATTTGCCACATGCTGTAAGCGCTCTAAGAGTCCTTTATCAATGAAGTTGTTGAAAAATGCCATCTCTTCCGGTGCATTCTCAAGTACATAGTTGATGATGTATTTTAACATACTCTCTGCTAAGATCATATCATCTTCAAGATCTGCAAATGCGATCTCCGGCTCGATCATCCAGAACTCTGCTGCATGTCTGGTCGTGTTGGAATTTTCTGCACGGAAGGTCGGACCAAATGTATAGATGTTCTTAAATGCCATCGCATATGTCTCACCGTTTAACTGTCCACTTACGGTAAGATTGGTCGGCTTATTAAAGAAATCCTTCGTATAATCTACCGTTCCATCCGGATTTTTCGGAAGATTGTTCATATCCAGTGTCGTTACCTGGAACATTTCTCCCGCACCTTCACAGTCGCTTCCTGTGATCAGTGGTGTGTGTACATAAACAAAATCTCTCTCCTGGAAAAATTTATGAATTGCATATGCAATCAGGGAACGCACACGGAAAACTGCCTCAAACGTGTTTGTTCTTGGTCTTAAATGGGAGATCGTTCTTAAATACTCAAAACTGTGTTTCTTTTTCTGCAGCGGATAATCCGGTGTGGAAACACCCTCGATCTCGATTTTCTCTGCCTGGATTTCAAACGGCTGCTTGGTTCCAGGTGTTGCAACAAGCTTACCTGTCACAATGATCGCTGCGCCGACGTTTAATTTTTCAACGTCATCAAAATTTTCCAAAACATTCGAATATACGACCTGAACCGGCTCAAAAAATGTTCCATCGTTTACCACGATAAATCCAAAATTTTTGGAATTACGGATGCTCCGCACCCATCCACCGATCGTCACGGTCTGATCCACATACTCTTCCTGTTTCCGGAATAAATCCCTTACATTTACCATATCCATAATTGAATCCTCCAATCCCCATCTCTTTGGTCTTCTTTTGGGATATTTATTTGATTAATTTGCTGCTTCTGTTTCTGTAGCGTCAACAGCTTCCTGTGGTTCTGCACTCTCTGTGCCCTCCGTACTCTCTGTCTCTGCCGGAGCTTCCACAGTTACATCCGCATTATCTTTGACAGACTGCAATGCAAGATTATCAACATAGACCTGTCTTAAATATTTCTCACCATATGCTGCATCATCATATCCATAGTACTTATATACATCTTCTTCTGATGAATAATTGTAATTATTCATCAAAGTCTGCACATAAGAAGAAAATCCGTCCTCATCAAGCTCGGTACCCTCTTTTGCTGCGATCGCACCTGTGATGAACTCCATGGAAATATTTTTCTCCATGCCTGATTTCCACTCCTGACGTACCTCATCGAGTGTCATATTGTACTGTTTGCTTACATAATCCTCAAGTTTGGATGCATCCCCATCACAGTTATTCTGTACAAACTGCTTCTCATAATCATTGACACGGGCTGTCAGATAATCTTCCGGGATATCCACTTTACAGTTTTCTAACAGATACTCCTGCACTGCTGCATAAGTGTCACTGTCCTTATTACTGCTGGCCTGTTTTTCCAGGAAAGTCTTGATCTGTGCATACATATCATCTACCGTGTCAGCCTGGAACTGTTTCTGCGCAAATTCATCATCCACATCATCGAGTGCCATCTCTTTCTGGATGGAATTGACTGTAAATGTGAATACGACCTGTTTTCCTGCAAGGTCTGCATTACCGTAATTATCCGGGAATGTCACATCGCTGTCAATGACATCACCGACAGATGCACCTTTTAAATCATCGGTAAAGCCGTCAATAAAAGAACTTGACTGGCTTCCTGCGGAGCAGTTATTGTCCACATCAATATTCTGATCCTCGGCACTTCCATTATCGAATGCCACTCCGTCTAATTTTCCAACATAATCCACATTTACGATATCACCATCTCCAACGGTCGTTTTGGTGTCATCTGCAACATAGAACGGTCCGTAATAAGCAAACATCTGTTCAAAATAATCTTTTGCATCCTGGTCATCCACATCATAATCACCGGTAATGGTGACCGGAATCTTGCTGTAATCACAGAGTGTCACATAATCGGAAGGATTCAGATCATAAGCCGGACTCTCATATTCCACAGCTGCTCCCTTTGATGTTTCCGTACTGTCTACTGATTCTGCAACCTCTGTTCCCTCTGCGGCATTATTTTTCTTATCGCCACATCCGAGTGCAGTGATTGCCATCATCGCACAAAGCATTAATACTACTACTTTTTTCTTCATAATTATAATTACCTTTCTATTCCTTTAAGACAAGCTTTTCCGTCTAACCTTAATAACATACCACAATTTCTGCAAAAATAAAAGCATGTTTGACAAAAGTTATCGTATATGATAATTTTTTGAAAAAGGGGTAGATACTATGGGCAAAACGATTATATTAGGAAAAGATACAAAACATCTCGACAAAGATGTAGAACTATGCCGCACAACCAATGAAAGAATCAGCGATCAGGCAGCACAGCTGCTGATTGAAAATCAGATTCCTTTTACCAGGAGTTTTATTAAAATACCCTTTTTTCTGCGCGAAAAATACCGCGGTGCACACCAGTTTTATGTCATCCATACCAACCGCAACCGCTATTCCCAGGCAAGACATACGCTCGATCACATGGATTCTGTTTTCCGGCGCAGGCTGATCGTTAGCAACTATTAAAATTTAAATACCCTTTTTCTTATATCTCACAGACTTCATACAGGTAACTGTTTCCCTGTTTCCCCACCCGGTTTACAATTTTTAAATCTGTCAGGATCAGAAGCACAGTCTGTGCAAGCGACAACGGGATTTTTGCAGATTTCGAAAAATCTTTCGTAGTAAAAGGCTCTGAGAGGTCAAACGGAATAAACTGCATATAATCTTCCCGCCTCTCAATACAGACTTCCTTTACAAACTGTACCGGAATCCGGTCGTAGCGCTCACTGCCTTTCTTTTTGTCTCTGCTCCAGCCGTTTAACAGACGGTATTCTTCCATATCGATCAGTGCAAACCGGAATTTCAAATTTTCATTTTTTAAAAACGGACGTATTTTATACAATTCTTTAAATGCCACATACGGATTTCCTTTTTTCGGAGATTTGCGTTTCGGCGACATCTCACCACTCTCCTCGTCGATCCAGGAAAGCCATTTGATATGCGGAATCGGATAGACGATCGTCACCGGATAGATTTTCAGGAAAGATTCCAGTTTTCTCCGCATAACCTGAAAGGAGCGTGTCTGTATCTCAATGATCTCGGTCCCCGTAAAAATGTCCGCCACAAAATTTTCAATCGGAATCTCATGCATATCCGTATCCGGCGCATAATAATTTTTTAAAACGGCATGTACCGTTTTCTCCGAGAGCGTCCCGATTCCCTGACGCTCCCTGTTTATCCCGATCACTCTGTTTTTTGCGGCTTCAAACCTTACTTCATCAATACACATGACACACTCCCTTTGCAGAATGCAGTCTTTTTTCGTAATATTATTTTCTCTCCGGATGCTTCATGTCCTTTAAAATATCAAAGCAGTCAAAGGTTCTGAAGTAGTCATCCGGTGTCTCCGCGCGGCGGATCAGCTGGGTAGAACCATCCTCTTTTAACAAAACTTCCGCAGAACGCAATTTTCCGTTATAGTTATATCCCATGGAGAATCCATGTGCTCCGGCATCATGGATCACAAGCAGATCTCCCATATCGATCTTCGGCAGCATACGGTCGATGGCAAATTTATCACAGTTCTCGCAGAGGGAACCTGTCACATCATATTTGTGGTCGCAAGGCTCGTCTTCTTTTCCCATAACGGTAATGTGATGATATGCCCCGTAAATTGCCGGACGCATCAGGTTGACTGCACAGGCATCCACACCGATGTACTCTTTGTAAGTATGTTTCTCATGGATGGCTGTTGTTACAAGGCATCCGTAAGGTGCTAACATGAAACGTCCCATCTCGGTATAGATAGAGATATTTCCAAGTCCTGCCGGAACTAAGATCTCCTCAAAAGCTTCCTTGACCCCCTGACCGATCACGCGGATATCGTTCGGTGTCTGATCCGGTGTATAAGGCACACCGACACCGCCGGAAAGGTTGATAAACTGGATATCACATCCGGTCTTATCACGCAGTTCTACAACTAACTCGAACAACTGTCTTGCCAGTTTCGGATAATATTCGTTTGTCACTGTGTTACTTGCTAAAAATGCGTGTACACCGAAATGTTTTGCACCTTTTTCTTTTAAGATTTTAAATCCTTCAATGATCTGCTCATGGGTAAATCCGTATTTTGCATCGCCCGGATTATCCATGATTCCGTTGCTCATCTTAAAAACTCCACCAGGATTATAACGGCAGCTGATGGTCTCCGGAATCTTTCCAATTGTTTTCTCTAAAAAGTCAATATGGGTAAAATCATCTAAGTTGATGATCGCACCAAGTTCATTGGCAAATTTAAACTCCTCCGCAGGCGTATCATTTGAGGAAAACATGATGTGCTTTCCGTCAAATCCCTGAGAGTCTGCTAACATCAGCTCCGTTAAGGATGCACAGTCACAGCCGCAGTCATATTCTTTTAAGATATCAAGAATATATGGATTTGGCGTTGCCTTTACCGCAAAATACTCGCGGAATCCGGGATTCCAGGAAAATGCTTCCTTGACTGCCTTCGCATTTTCACGGATTCCTTTTTCATCATAAAGATGAAAAGGTGTCGGATATTTTTTTACGATCTCCTCAAGCTGCTCTTTGGTTACAAAAGGTTTCTTCTTCATAATTATTCCTCCATATTTATTAAAATACCGCCTGTATCAGCACCATATAAAGCACTGTACCGACGCCGATACTAAGCAGGTTGTTTCGTTTCCAGACATGAAGCAGTATTACCACTGCCACTGCAATAAACTCTGGTAGTCCATATGGATAAGATGTAATACTTACCGCCTTCAGACAATAAATTACCAGCATTCCTATGACTGCCGGAGGCAATACCTTTCCAAGATACTGGATCACCGGTGGAATCAATTTTCCCGGTGGGAAAAATAAAAACGGGCAGAGTCTTGTAAAAAAGATTGTTCCCGCAACTGCTGCAATAATAACAAGCGAACGCGCCACACTAACCGGCATGATGCTCTACCTCCTTTTTCTGGTCTGTTTCTTTATTCAAAAACTTACTACATGGAAGCAGGATCAGCATAATACAGATCATAGTCGGCAGGATAAAATTATCCGCGCCAAAGATCAGCAGACAGACCAGTCCACATCCAAGCCCGATCAGTACGCTCGGACGGTTTTTTGACTCCATCCACTGCTCCACCATGATCACGACAAACAGTGCTGTCATTGCAAAATCAATTCCGGTCGTATCGATTGGAAGTACCGATCCAAGCAGTGCTCCGATTGCGGAGCCTATGATCCAGTAAAGCTGGTCTAACAGTGCAATCGCAAATAAAAATTGTCCTTCCTCCACATCATTTGGCACCTTCGTGACAAAAAATAAGGAATAGGTCTCATCTGTCAGTGAAAAAATCATGTACAGACGTTTTTTCCCCATTTTTGCAAAGCGCTCTAACAATGACAGTCCATAAAAAATATGCCTGATATTTAACATAAACTCCATGAAGATCACCTGCAAAAGACTCACACCCGGTGCAAAAAAATTCACGGCAAGATACTGTCCGCTCCCCGCATAACACAGGACGCTCATCAGTATCGCCCACAGGAAATTATACCCTTTTTCCTGAATCATCACTCCAAACGCCATACCGATAAACAGATATCCCGTCATAACCGGTATCGTGTATGGAAATGCAGCTTTAAATGCTTTTCCATAGGAAGATTTTTTACTTATTTTATTTTTTTCTATTTCGCAATCCATTTCTTTTATCTATCCCCTGTCACTTTATCACTTTAGCTTATCGCACTATGTACTCTACAACAATTTTTGTGATACATCAAGACAATTTTCAACAAAAACTTCACTATTGCCAAAACATGTGCTATACTTTTATTAGTCGCGTTTTACACGAAAAGGAGTTATGAATGAGTATTACCGTTTTAAACTATATGGATCAGGCTTTAGTCAGCCGGATCAACGAACAGGCCGCAAAACGTGCCGAAGCTGCAAAACAGAATAATTCTGACGATTTTGCAACGGTGTTAGCTGACAGTACAAAGGCTTTAGACAACAGCCAGAATACTACATCAGGTACAACCAGTTCAGATGCTGTGGATGTATCCCCAGCTTTGGAATCTTCATCTTCTGCAGATTCTTACACTTCAGACGAACTTGACTCTATTTTCGAAGAAGCTGCTAATACTTACGGTGTTTCTTCTATTATATTAAAATCAATCGCCAAGGCTGAATCCGGTTTCAACCCATCTGCCGTAAGCAGTGCCGGTGCCATTGGAATCATGCAGTTAATGCCGCAGACCGCTGCTGCCCTTGGTGTTTCAAATTCCTATGATGCCAGAGAGAATATCATGGGCGGTGCAAAATATATCAGCCAGTTATTATCCAACTATCAGGGAAATATCTCCCTTGCGCTCGCTGCTTACAATGCCGGCAGTGCAAATGTGGACAAATACGGCGGCATCCCGCCTTTTACTGAGACACAGAATTATGTCAAAAAAGTGCTCTCTTATATGGAAGAATTTGGTTCTGCTGTTTCAAATACCGTATCTTCCGTTTCTGATCAGCTTTCTTCTATTTTCAATCTGACCGGAACCGCAAGAGATGAGGCAAATCAGATGCTTGCAGATTTCTTCTCTTCCAAAAATATCAGTAAAGACGCATTAGATATCTTAACTGCTATTTTAAAATTAAAAAATATGATATCTTCCCAGACATCCGGATACACTACCTCTGCATCGCAGAATACGGCTACCGCAACCTCTGCCGAAAAAAATACTTCTGATGATTCATCCGTTCGTTCTGCTGATCTTCTTTCCATGAATTCCGGTTCCAAATCACTTGAGGAACTCACTCAGGATTTACCGGTGCGTGTGATTCCTTCTGCACAAACAGAGGCGGACACAGATACTGATACCGATGCAGCTGATACTGATACTGATAATGACACTGATACTAATATCGAATCTTAAATTTCCATATCCCTTGTGGCATGTCCACAGGGGATTTTTTGACTCACAGGATTCAGTTGTCCGTCAGACCTTAAGATAATTCTTCAATCTGTCCCTCTAAATAATGATTAAATTCTCTCATAAACTGATATACAGTTTTTACATCTTCTGTCGAATAATGGGATAAAAACTCCATATCTCTCTTTTCCCAACGCTTATGACGTTTTGCATGTTCTTCAAACAATGTTTTGCCAAGATCCGTCAGTTTAAAATAGACTTCTTTTTTATTTGACTCTAACGTGTATTTTTCAATCAGTCCTTTCGTCAACAGCTTTTTTGTCATTTTGCTGATCGCACCTCTTGTCATCCCCATATGTTCTGCGACTTTTGTGACATTTGGCAATTCTAATCTTCCGATATAATCAATACAATGCGTCTCAGAATATCCATATTCATCGAGGCATTTCCCCTCGGTCAGCTTTGAGAGCATATCCTGCCGCTCTAACATCAGCGCAAGCTCTTTTAACAAAAGCTCCTGCTCTTTCATACATCCACTCCCTTTGCAGTAAATATTGTTTCCTTGTCAACAATTACTTCTGTTTTAATATAACGCATGTTTGTTTCCTTGTCAACAATGTATGTGATGATTCCAGCCTCTGTTACACTTTTTAATTCATAGGACGCAATTTTCTATGAATTAAAAAATATCCCTCATCTGTCCATATGAAAAGATGAGGGATACATAACCAATGTGTGATGCCTCTAACATACTCCATTAACCAAGCTATTTATAGCTTTTACGCATCAAAGTGAAATCCTGCCAACAGGGAACCAAGGCTGGTGCCGGTGGATTCTGTATCTGTGTATTTTTCTAACTCTTCCTCTGCAACGCCCTCAGTGTCGACCATTTCCTCCTGCAGTGCTTTCATGCTGAGACTGATCTTATTGTCATTGGTGTTAACAACTTTGACTTTTACTTTCTGGCCCTCTTTTAGTACTTCAGATGGCTTTTTGATCCGGCGTTCACAGATCTGCGAAATGTGTACCAGACCGCTCAGTCCATTTCCAAGGTTGATAAATGCGCCGTATGGCATCAGTGTCTCAACCGTTCCTTCCATAACGGTTCCCGGTACGATCATTGAGATCTTGTGATTGCGCTCCTCCGCTTCCACTTCTCTTGCCACTGCCTTGCCGGATAAAACCAGTTTTTCTCTTTCTGCATCCACAGTGATCACGCGGACTTCGATCTCTTTTCCGATCCATGCATCGGTATCTTCCACATAGTCAAGTGTGATCTGGGATGCCGGAATAAATGCACGGATGCCTTCCAGATAGGTGACAACGCCACTCGGCACGCTCTCTTTGATGCGGACTTTTACCGTTGTCTCATCTTCCATCATCTGTTTTAATTTATCCCATGCGAGCAGATCATTTGCTTCCTTTTTGGAAAGTACGATATTTCCGGCGCCATCGTCTGTCTGTACCACGGTTGCCTCGATCACATCTCCCTTATGTATCTGCTCCATTACATTAAAATCAGGATCGTTGCTTAAGTCAGCAACTTTGATAATGCCCTGCGCATAATATTTTAAATCCAGAGTCACTTCCTCTTCATTTACGTCAATGACTGTACCGGAAATGATATCTCCCTCGTTAATTCTGCGGAAAGAGGCTTCCAGTTCCTCTTTGTAGTCGTCCATTGTTTCCATCTTGTTATCCTCCCATTTGTTAATTCTAATACTCGCAAAACTCATCCACATTTTTTGAAATTGTGAGAGATTGACAAATGAAGGCACGCTTCCGCTGCGTGTCGCTCGCAACGGATACTAAGTGACCAAAATACGGTCACTAAGTACCGGCGGCTCCCCAGCACCTTCTTATTCATTTGTCAATCTCTCACAATAGCTCCACATTTTAACGAGTTTTGCAGATATCTATATTTTCTAAATGGTATTATAACATATCAGTCCCTAAAACAAAATGACAACTTTGAAGAGGTCACCGTCGACCTCAACGTGAAACTCACCGCCCTGCGCCTCAGTAAAACTTTTTGCGATCGCAAGTCCAAGTCCGGAACCTTCTGTATTTCTCGAACTGTCACCACGCACAAACCGTTCTGTAATCTCATCTCCACTGATATGTATTTCATCCGCAGACATGTTTTTTAAGATGATCTCGACAATGGATGCTTTTTTTCGCACCTCCAGGTAAACCCTGCTGTTTGGCATCGCATATTTGACCACATTGACAAACAGGTTCTCAAAAATACGGTAAGTCTTTTGATTGTCTAACATCAACAGCACTTTTTCTTCCGGTACATTCCACCGAAGTTCGAGTCCCCGTTCTTTCATCTTATCCACATGTTCAATACTGACCTGTTTGATCAGATTTACGACGTCGAGTTCCATCTTATTCAATACAATATTGTTACTGTTTGCCTTGCTGACTTCAAAGAGATCCTCAATCAACACCTTAAGACGCAGTGATTTGCGCTCTAATGTATCAATATAAGAATTTCTTTCTTTCTCCGTAATATCTTCTTTTTTCAACAGTTCAATATAAGTCGTAATCGCAGTGAGCGGTGTTTTTAAATCATGGGAAACATTTGTGATCAGTTCCGTTTTCATCCGCTGGCTTTTCACTTCTTCCTCCACCGCTTTTTTCATGCCGGCCTGGATCTGTGCCAGTTCATCCCGAAACGGATTAAATACGCCAAAATCTCCCCGGATTTCCTGATCAAGATTGCCGTCTGCGATCGTCTGCATGGCATCTAACATCGCATGATAATCTTTATTGATTCTCTCATAATGCTTGCGTATGATAAAAAATAAAACGATCGAATAAACTGCCAGTGCCCCGATCCCAAAGAACCAGAACAAGGAACAGGCTGCAAGCACTGCAAAGTTTATAACGACAACTTTTAAGATCAGTTTTGTCGTTTCCTCACTGAAATCAATGTGTGTGATCTCCCCGGAGAGTGTGTTCCACCACTGTCTGATCCGGTTGCCTGTCTTTTTAAACTGTTTTTTTATCCATGGGAAGATCTGATAGATCAGGCTGTATCTTCTGATATATTCCCAGAGTCCGACTGAAAATACCGGCCTTAGCAGATATGCGGCTGCAAACCACATTGCATAGATCAGCCACAAAATTCCAACTGCAGTAAGTACGCTGATCACAACATCATAAACCTGTCCACCCATCAGTTCATCCGCCTCATCCGCAAACGAATCAAATCCATAAGACCAGGTAAGTTCCGTAAAATAATTCTGCAGACATAGTCCACAGATCACACCTGTGACTCC
>ULXP01020552.1_pt1 | contig 13774 bp, 13 predicted proteins | sample 1961351 | NCBI WGS metagenome assembly ULXP01 (sample SAMEA4835840, study PRJEB28245) | human gut metagenome | biome: gut microbiome; material: fecal sample | place: Denmark | collected 2008 | reverse complement strand
TTGGAAATATATTAGAAATTTCACGGAACGGGCAATCATGAATGTATCACAGGAGACAGAATTGACAGATATTCTCATGAGGTTAAGAACAGCTATTTTAAATCAGGATAAAGTTATAGTAGAAAAGGAACTGCGTGCAATGGGGAATGAGCAAATGGCAGAATTTATGAATATAGCGCAGGATTATCAGGAAAAAAAGAAAATTTTGGAGATTATTAAGAAAATAGTTAAGAGCAATAGGAGGTAGTGATGAAAGAGTTTCATAATTCAGGAATTATTCAATGGTCTGACCATGGTGGAATAAGTGTTAATGGTAATAATAATCAAATAGTGCAGCGTGATAATATATTTGAGACAGATGTAAAATTCACAAAGCAGGAACTGTCGAGAGATGAGTGGGATGCATTAGAAAAATTTTTTATAGAGCGTCAGTTAAATTATAGATCAACGGATAAGTGCTTTATTGTTTGTACTGATATTTTACAGGCAATCGAAAAACGTGAGCAGAATAGTGTAAGAAGTGTATTACAAAAAGTGGGGAAAAGTGTGTTAAATACGTTATTGGGAGTGGGCATAACATCTGCTACAAGGGCAGTTGTTATGCCAATTATTGAAAAAATTATGGGATAAGAGAACTTACATATACCACGAGTTTCTATATTATTGGGAGCGGATCGTAGAAAATTTTGGGGTAACAAATCATCATGAGTAACCGGGAGCAGCTCACAGCCGCTCCCAATACTCTCTGAACTTCACCTCTGTCATCCCCTCCCCGATCATCCGATACAGCTCCATCTGCTTCGGAATCAGAGCACTGTAAGTGGACTCATCATAATCCGGAACCTCTGTAATCACCGTTTTTTCTAATTCTTTGTAGAAAGCATAGGAGGGTTTAAAATCCCGGAGTTTTGCAAAATACAGTGTCTCATACAGATAGGTATGGAGAAAATATAGTTTGATTTCATCATAGTATTCTTTGAAAAATGGAGTTCTTTTCATGAAATTCCAGACAGCAAGCTGGACGTCGGCATGCATTTTTAGGGTTTCTTCCTGTCTCATATCATTTCGCATGGTTCCAGAATCATTTTGTCTGTAATAATAGTAGGAATCGTTTAAAATCACGATTTTATCTGCAAAATATAAAAGCGGGTATACAAAAAGTGGCTCCTCATAAATGACATGTTCTGCGTAGGCTGTATGAGCCTCTTTCAGCAGAGTGTGGCGGTAAAGTTTATTCCACCAGCCATAGGTAACTTTTTCTGAGATTAGAAATTTTTTTCGGTCACTGACAGAAGAAATTTCAATTACTTCCGGTGTAATGTTCCGACCGGAGTCCACGGCACCCAGACGGTCTGTATAGTAAAAATATTCAAACTGGATGATATCAGCATCCGATTCTTTTGCTTTTTCATAAGTTTCCAATAGAAAATTATCAGCAACAAAATCATCTGCGTCAACAAATGCAATATATTCACCCGTTGCGTACTGCAGGGCAATATTTCTTGCGCCGCCCTGACGCATATTTTCCTCAAGCTTTAAGATCATAATACTTTCCGGGTAGGCGCGTTCAAATTCCTGCAGCATGTTCCAGGTAGAACCGTCGTCCGTAGAAGCATCGTCTACAAAAATCAGCTCAATCTGACCGATCCCGATTGTCTGCTGTACAAGTGACATAAAACACTTCGGAAGATATTTTGTTGCGTTGAAACATGGGATGATGACACTTACTTTTTTCATAGATCGAAATTCTCCTGGTAAAAAGGTTGCGTATGGTATAATAAACAAAAATGGTATATTATTAATTTATCACAACAAAAAGGAATGCACAATATCAGTCTGAAAAGCAGGGAGGTTACAATGTCTGGAAATATAGCGATCGGTATACAGGATTTTTCCACAATCATCCAGGGAAACTATTTTTATATAGATAAAACGCCTTTTATTAAAGAATGGTGGGATTGCGGGGACAGTGCGACTTTGATCACCCGTCCGCGTCGTTTTGGAAAGACACTTACAATGAGTATGGTGGAGCAGTTCTTTTCCATAGACTATGCCGGCAGGTCAGATTTGTTTGAACATCTGGCAATCTGGAAAGAAGAAAAATACCGTGAGCTGCAGGGAACTTATCCTGTCATCAGTCTGTCATTTGCGCGGATTAAAGAGAGAGATTATGAGAAAACAAAACAAAAGATGTGTGAGGTGTTAAGAAACATATATATAAAGTTTTGTTATATTAAAGACAGTGAAAAGCTTACAGATGCCGACAGAGCATATTATGAGCGTATGTTGGAGGAAAATATAAAAGAGACGGATGCGACATCTTCTTTATATCAGTTATCAGATTTCCTGTATAGATATTATGGAAAAAAAGTTATCATTTTGTTAGACGAATATGATACACCCATGCAGGAAGCATTTGTGGATGGTTACTGGGATGAACTTGTCGCATTCACCCGAAGCCTGTTTAATTCGACATTTAAGACGAATCCGGCACTGGAACGTGGAATTATGACGGGAATCACAAGAGTAAGTAAGGAATCCGTTTTTTCAGATTTGAATAATTTAAAGATAGTTACGACTACATCAAATGAATATGCTTCTGTATTTGGTTTTACAGAGAAGGAAGTCTTTGATGCATTGGAACAGTATGGTCTTGAGAAAGAAAAAAAAGAGGTAAAAAGATGGTACGATGGTTTCATTTTTGGGGAACACAAAGATATTTATAATCCATGGTCAATTTTAAATTATCTCGATACACAGTTATACAAAACATTTTGGGCAAATACAAGTGCAAATAGTCTGGTAGGAAAATTGATTCAGGAAGGAAACCGTACAATTAAGGAAAAATTTGAAAAATTATTGTGCGGAGAATACATCTGGTCAGAAATTGAAGAGCAGATTGTATACAATCAATTAAATGGAAATGAAAAAGCAGTTTGGAGTCTTTTGCTGGCGAGTGGATATTTGAAAGTATTATCTTATGAAACGTATCAGGATATTGAGGAGGGGAAGATGCCGAAATACCAGCTTGCGTTGACGAATCTGGAAGTAAAGTTAATGTTTCAGGGTATGGTACATGACTGGTTTGCTCCTGTACAACCAGATTACAATGATTTTGTAAGGGCAATGTTACTTGGTGATGTGGATGCGATGAATGAATACATGAATCGAATTGCTATACAGACATTTAGTTATTTCGACACCGGAGAGAGGGCATCTGGGGCAGAGCCTGAGCGTTTTTACCATGGTTTTGTATTAGGTCTGCTTGTTGACCTGCGGGATAGATATTACCTTAAATCCAACCGTGAAAGTGGGTTTGGCAGATATGATGTAATGTTAGAACCGAAAAATTCAAAGGAATGCAAAGCAGTTATTTTGGAATTCAAAGTTCGAAATCCACGAAAGGAAAAAAGTATTCAAGAGACAGTTCTGTCTGCCTTAAAGCAGATCTGTGAGAAAAAATACGATGCAGACCTGCTTGAGAAAGGAATCAGAAAGGAACAGATATATCATTATGGATTTGCATTTGAAGGCAAAAAAGTTTTGATTGGGACAGACAGGGAGGAGTGAATATGCCCACCAATATAGCGATCGGCACACAGGAGAATCATTACATGTTATCAGTCTGCATCATTACCAAAAATGAAGAACACAATCTGGCGCGCTGCCTGAAATCATTCCAGAACACCGGATTTGAACTGGTCGTAGTAGATACCGGTTCCACGGATCAGACAAAAAAAATCGCCACAGAATATACGAAAAATATCTATGATTTCACATGGTGCGATGATTTTTCAGCAGCAAAGAATTTTGCGGTTTCAAAAGCAGCACATCCGTATGTGATGGTCATTGACAGTGATGAATATCTACAGAAGATTGATCTGTCACGGTTAGAAAAGATGATTGTCGAACATTCGGGCGAGGTTGGAAGGATTCAAAGAATCAATATCATTTCCGGAAAAGACGGCAAGCAGGAAAATAAAGAGTGGATCAACCGTATTTTTGCAAAAGAAAGTTTTCATTACACGGGAAGAATCCATGAGCAGGTAACCGCCTATGATGAAAAGGAATATCGTACATACGAAGCACCGGTCGTAATCGGTCATACAGGTTATGATCTTCCGAAGAAAGAAAAAAAGGCAAAAGCGCTGCGCAACATAAGACTGTTGGAGCAGGAATTAAAAAATTTAGGATGGGATGCAAAAGTGCATGCCACGCAGTTAGAACAGAATCTCTTAAAGCAGGATACGGATGCAGAGCAGAAATCTGAAATTGCAGATGCAAAAAAAGAGCAGCAGATCCCGTATCTATTATACCAGCTTGGAAAAAGCTATTACATGGCAGAAGATTATGACGAGGCATGCTTCTGGTTTGCCCATGGGCTCAGTTATGACCTTGAACCAAAGTTAGAATATGTGATCGATATGGTGGAAACCTACGGCTATGCCATGATCAACAGCGGACGCGCCGGGGAAGCACTTTTCTTTGAAAACATTTACGAAGAATTTGGAAATAGCGCGGACTTTCAATTCCTGATGGGGCTCATCTACATGAACAACGCCATGTTTGATGCAGCAGTGGGAGAGTTCCTTAAGGCGGTAAGGCACCGGGACTGCCGGATGGCGGGAGTAAATTCTTATGCTGCTTATTATAACGTCGGCGTTATCTATGAGTGCCTTGGGAAAATCAGTGATGCAAAGTATTATTATCAGAAGTGCGGTAATTATGAGCCGGCAAAAAAACGTTTAAGATTGATAAACAGTTAAATTTATTATAGTCAGCTTATTGGAGAAACAGAGTGAAAAATATAATTTTTCAAATGCAGAATGGAGATTAGAATGGGAATATATTTAAATCCGGGAAATGAAGAATTTCAGAAAGCACTTAATTCCAAGATATATGTGGATAAAACCATGCTGATTTCTGAAATGAATCGGAATCTGAATACCGAACATCAGAATATATGTGTAAGCAGACCACGCCGTTTTGGAAAATCTATGACTGCAAATATGCTTGTGGCTTATTATAGCAAGGGATGTGATTCGAAAAACATGTTTGCGGATTATAAGATTGCACAGGATGAAAGTTTTGAGGCAAATCTGAATAAATATAATGTCCTTCATGTCAATATGCTTGACTTTCTTAACCGGGCGCAGTCGGTGGATGCAATGATCGATTATATGCAAAAGAGACTTTTATGGGATATCAGGCGGGAATACGGGGACGTAGACTGTTTTGACTGGGAGGATCTTATTGATGTATTGGAGAACATATATAGTCAGAGAAATCAGAAATTTATAATCATTATCGACGAGTGGGACTGTATATTTCGAAGATATCCGGGGGATGATGAAGCGCAGAAAAAATATCTGGATTTCTTGCGCCTGTGGATGAAAGATAAGCCATATATTGCGTTGGCTTATATGACGGGAATACTGCCGATCAAAAAGTATGGCGAGCATTCAGCTCTCAATATGTTTGATGAATATTCCATGACCAATCAAAGGGAACTCGCTGAATTTACCGGGTTTACGGAAGAGGAAGTTCAAAGTCTGTGTGTGTCATATGGTATGCCTTATGACAGGATGAAACAGTGGTACGATGGATATGATTTAAAGGGCATTCAGATCTATAATCCAAGATCAGTAGTCATGTCATTGCTGGGACATGATTTTGACAGTTATTGGACGAAGACAGAGACCTATGAGGCATTAAAAAAATATATCCAGATGGACATGTATCATTTGAAGGCGTTAGTCACACAGCTTATATCAGGCAGCCGTATAAGGATTAATCCGGATAAGTTTCAGAATGATATGTCCACATTTGCGAGCGTAGATGATGTATTTACGCTTTTAGTGCATTTGGGATACCTGACCTACGATTTTGAGAACAAGACTGTTTCTATTCCAAACCAGGAGGTGCAGAAAGAGTTTATTAACTGCATAGAGGATGGCGGATGGGAACCGGTCATGGATGCGATTCGTAATTCTGAAACACTGCTTCAGGCAACTATAGATGGAAAAGAAGAATATGTTGCGGAAATGATCGAGCAGGTGCATCAGGAAAATATATCCATTTTAAAGTATAATGATGAAAACTCTATGTCATGTGTGCTTTCGCTGGCATATTATGCTGCAAGAAAAGATTATGTGATGTATCGGGAACTCGCCGGGGGAAAGGGATTTGCAGATATCGTGTTTGTTCCGAGAAAATTTAGAGATGTGCCAGCGATCGTGGTGGAATTAAAATGGGATAAATCGTCAGATGCAGCGATTGCACAGATAAAAAAGAAGCAGTACATGCAGAGCCTGAAAGATTATCATGGACAAGTGATCCTGGCTGGAATCAATTATGACAGCGCAGATTCCGCAAAGGATGATTATAAAAGGCATAGCTGCAGTATAGAAAAAATAAATCTATAAAACGTACAGGAGCCCACCATGCAGACAACCATCATTTACATCACCGGTGTCTACGACACCCTCGACTTATTCACCCAGGAACTGAAAAACGCCTTTGAATCCATGGGATATGCTTCCTTTACCTATGATGCCCGTCTCGAAGAGGTGAGTAAACAGGCGCTGATCGAATGTATCGAAGATGGTACAAAAAGAGGACAGAGGTTTTTCTGTGTGACGTTTAATAACCTGGGATATAATCTTTCTGTTGCCCATGACGATGTGAAGCAACCAAACCTCTGGGAAACTTATGAAATTCCTTACATCAATATCCTGATGGATCATCCGTTTCACTATGAAAGACCACTGCAGAATGCACCTGCAACATCTGTTGTGCTGTGTACGGACCGTAATCATGTCCGGTATATCCGCAGATATTTTAAAAATATCCGGTATACGGATTTTCTGCCACATGCCGGGGTGGAACTTGGTGGCAGACATAAACAGCTCGCGGAGCGTGGAATCGATGTTTTATACGCGGGGGCACTACCAATCTACACGGTAGCGAAGATGATTCCGGATCTGTCATCCATCCCGGAGGTGGACGGGGAGGAGATGGCACAGGAAGTGCTATCGGAACTGGTGCACCATCCTGACCGCACGACGGAGGATGTGATCGAAGAATATTTAAAATATAAGCGTAACGATATATCAGAGGAGCGCATTCATGAGATCATTGTACAGATGCGCTTTATTGATTCCTATGCAACATCTTTTTTCCGCGAACAGGCAGTCCGTATATTGGTGGAAAATGGAGTCCGTGTGACTGCATACGGAACAGGCTGGGATCAGTGTGAATGGAGTGACAATCCGTATCTGGTATACGGCGGGAAAGTGCTTGCACCGGAAATACTGCCGCTCATGAATGACAGCAAGATTGTCTTAAATACAATGACCTGGTTCAAAGCCGGGGCACACGACCGTATTTTTAACGGGATGCTTGCCGGGGCAGCAGTCGTGACAGATGATTCCACTTATCTGCGCAGAGAATTTACGGACGGAAAAGAACTTGTCATGTTTTCACGAAATGAGATCCGGACTTTACCGGACCGTGTATTTGACCTGTTTGGCCACATGCAGTCCACACAAAAGATGGCAGACTGTGGATATCAGACCGCAAAAGAACATCATACGTGGAAAAGCAGGGCAGAGTGGATTCAGGAAGCATGGATGTAATTGCACAAAAAGTTATTTAGAAAGCAGGATTCATATGCATATTTTAATGTATCGCTGGAAGGCATATAATTACAGAGACATAGAGCAGACCTTTTTATTACTGGGGCATACAGTGGATAATATCGAACAGCACCTTGGAAATTATGATATTGATCCGGAATTTGAAAAAATAATTGAAAACAAACTACGGGAAACACACTATGATATGGTATTTACAGTCAATTATTTTGCACTGATCTCAAATGTATGTCAGAAAATGGGGATAAAATATGTATCCTGGAGCTGCGATAATCCGTTGATCAGTATGTACCACGAATCTATTTTTCATCCCTGTAATTATATTTTTACCTTTGATAAGACAAACTATCTGGAATTCCGGGGGATGGGAGTGGAACATATCTGGTATCTGCCACTTGCTGTGGATACGGACCGGATGGACATGGTAATTTCCAATTCACCGGAAATACAGAAATATAAGGGAGACATCGCATTTGTCGGAAGCCTTTATGAGCGGAATTCTTATGATAAGATAAAAAGCAGACTGCCGGAATATCTGCGTGGATATTTTGATGCTGTGATCGAGGCACAGTTAAACATCAGTGGTGCGAATATTGTGGAACCGATGCTGACCACAGACATTTTAGAAAAACTGCAGGAATATTTTGAATTGGAAAAATCGGAGGGATCTTTTTCGGATCTGGGACTGATCTTTCAGACAACCGTGCTTGGGTTTAAAATTGCGGAGGTGGAGCGCAGGCGCGCTCTGATCGAACTGTCAAAACATTATCATGTCAATGTATACAGCAACAGTGATGTCAGTGATCTGTTGCGGATCCAGTATTGTGGATCAGTCGATTATTGGAGTGAACTGCCACAGGTTTTCCATATGTCAAAGATCAATCTGAATTTTACAATTCCAAATATTAAAAGTGGTATTCCACTCCGGGTATGGGATGTGCTTGGCGCAGGAGGTTTCCTGATGACCAATTATCAGGCAGAAATTCCATATTATTTTAAAGAAGGGGAAGATCTGGTATGCTTTGACGGAATTGAAGATCTCTGTGAAAAGGCGGGGCACTACCTGACTCATGAGGAGGAGCGCCTCGCAATCGCAGAGAACGGTTATCGTAAAGTAAAAGAACATCATAATTATATAGAAAGAATAAAAACAATGCTTGATATTGTAGAAAAAAATGAAAACGACCTTATAAGTTTATAAGTCTAACAATATCGGTCTAACATCATCCCGGAATACACAGAGGTCAGATAAGGACAGGAAAAATTCTTATGCCCGGGTCTTTTGTAAGTGATCATTGTTTTGCTTGCATAATTTAGCGGATCGATAGAGACATTTCCTGCGGTTGTTGCAAGATCATTTTTAAATTTATTTAATGTAGAAAAACATTCTTTTGCATCTGCAGCAGTGACAGCATCCGTTAAAAGATTTGTGTCAACCTTGATCTCTCCGTCATCTGACAAATCCAGTCCGTATGACTCAAATTCATTGTAAAAAGGCTTTACCACCTGCGTAAAATCGCGACGCAGCTTGTCAGCTTCCTGTGTGCCGTCATAATGATAACTTAACTGGATCAAATTGTTGTATGCATTCATCAGAGATTGTACATTGTCTACAATGGAGTCAGCGGTTGTTTTGAAACCAATCTGCACAGGCTTTGTCTGGGAACTTGGTTTGTTCAGCGTCAGTTCAAAAGCATTGTTGACAGTAAAAGTATTTGACAGAGATGCATGCTCCATACCATTTAATAAGAAAGAAGAATTACTTGCTGTCTGGGCAACACAATCAATACCGAGTGTCTGCATTGCTTTTGCGGATGCATGATCGGAACTCGGGGTAACCTCAAACAGATAGGATTGTCCGTCGGCAAGACCGGTCTGGCTTGAAGTCAGGCGCAGGGCAATCTTGTTACTTGCATTTTTGGCAAGATCGGCATGGATTCCGACACCTGAGGAATTGACCAGGCGTGCAAGCTTTTCGAGAATATGCTGATTGTTATCATTTCTGCCTACGGTATACTGAAATTCATAAGAATTTAAATCCGTTGATATATCGAACGTGTAAGTGCCTGCTTTAAAATCACATTCATCAGGGAAAATAAATTTTCCGATATTAATCTGCGGAGTGGCAAGCTGTTTCACTTCCACATCAAAGTGCAGGGAATTATCGAGACTCTGGTCTTCCCCAATGTAAGTGACATGGACAGAAGATTCATCGGAAGATTTTGCAACCTTTTTGTTGAATACATTTTCAATCCCCTCGTCATTATCAGAAAGAGCTGCGATCACATTTTGAATCGAACGAGTATGTTCTTTCAGGTCGATCGCAAATTTTTTCACATCCGTGGAATCTGGAATTTTATACAGAGGAGTATCTTTATTTGTTTTTACAATCTGATTATAGACAGCACGAAGCTGACTCTTCTTATGGGTATCATAACGCGATACCTTCGAAGTGCCATAAGTGCTTAAATAATAATGATAGGCACTGTCAATAGCAGCCAAGAAAACCCCTCCTTTCTTCCATGAAATGTATATACATTTATCAGGTTATAGGACAGCATCCTTGCCGCCTGTCATGATAAATGTGGGGATTTTAATATAATTTTAAAGATTCTTTAGTTTTATTTCGGACTAACTATATAAAAATATTATATCATTTGTGAAAAAATGTGAAATAGGAAAAAATAATCAAAATAAAAAAAGATTGACGGAATCATGTGGATATGATATAGTAGACAGGCGATGGAAGTAGGTCTTTTTTTTATGCCTTTTTTTAAGGACTGTCGCTGATCCTTAAAAAACGTCTCACTACGGAGACCGGGGCAGAAAAAAGCACAAAGAATTTTAATGGAGGTGGAAGTTGTGCGCACAAAAATAACATTGGCATGTACGGAATGTAAAAACCGTAACTACAACATGACAAAAGACAAAAAAGCTCATCCTGACAGGATGGAAACCAAAAAGTATTGCAGATTCTGCAAGACCCATACGTTACACAAAGAAACCAAATAAGACGCGCGTGGCAAAGGAGTGAAAAAATGGGAGAAACCGAGAAGTTAGACAAGGCTCCAAAAGAGAGCTGGTTTACCGGTCTTTCGGCTGAATTTAAAAAAATTATTTGGCCGGAGAAACAATCACTTGTAAGACAGACCACAGCGGTTATTGCTGTATCCGTTGTATTAGGTCTTATCATTGCGCTTTTGGATTTCGCAATTCAGTATGGCGTTGATTTCCTTGTTGGTTTTAATTTTTAATGGAGGCAAAGTGATTTATGGCAGAGGCACACTGGTATGTTGTTCATACCTACTCAGGATATGAGAACAAGGTAAAAGCGAACATTGACAAGACAATTGAAAACAGACATCTGGAAGATCAGATCTTAGAGGTCCGCGTTCCGATGCAGGATGTTGTCGAAATGAAAAATGGCGCAAAAAAATCCGTATCAAAGAAAATGTTTCCGGGATACGTTCTTATTAATATGGTTATGAATGACGACACATGGTATGTTGTCAGAAATACCCGTGGTGTTACCGGATTTGTTGGTCCGGGAAGCAAGCCGGTCCCACTTACCGATATGGAAATGAAACCTTTAGGAATCAAGAAAGAAAACATTGAGGTTGACTTTACAGAGGGAGACACCGTTGTGGTTACCGGAGGTGTCTGGAAAGACACCATCGGAGTGATCCAGGCGATGAATCACGGAAAGCAGAGTGTGACGATCAATGTTGAACTGTTCGGCCGCGAAACGCCGGTAGAAATAAGTTTCGCAGATGTAAAACTTAACAATTAAAGCACAGACCAGGATCTGTGCGCGGGCATAAGTTTATGCCTGAAACATTGGATTAAGGAGGCAATTCCAAATGGCAAAGAAAGTAGAAGGATATATCAAATTGCAGATTCCTGCTGGTAAGGCTACACCTGCTCCTCCAGTTGGACCTGCTCTTGGACAGCATGGCGTTAACATCGTTGAATTTACAAAACAGTTCAACGCAAGAACCGCTGATCAGGGAGATCTTATTATCCCTGTAGTTATTACAGTATACGCAGACAGAAGCTTTAGCTTCGTAACAAAGACACCACCTGCTCCTGTATTAATTAAGAAAGCCTGCAACATCAAATCTGGTTCTGCAACACCGAACAAGACAAAGGTTGCTACACTTTCCAAAGCAAAATTACAGGAAATCGCAGAATTAAAAATGCCAGATTTAAATGCAGCATCTTTAGAGTCAGCTATGAGTATGATCGCTGGTACTGCAAGAAGTATGGGCGTTACCGTAGAAGAATAGAATTTGCAAAAACAGCAAATTCATTGGAAGAATGCAAGAGCGGCATTCTTCTGGAAAATTCTACAAAAATTAACGATATTTATTAACGATTATGTGGGAGGGCCCTCTCCCGATAATACCACCAGGAGGTTTTTTTAGAATGAAAAGAGGAAAGAAATATCAGGAAGCTGTGAAAGGTTTTGATAAGGCTGCTCAGTACGATGTTGCTGAAGCAATCAGCCTGGTAAAGAAAAACGCAACAGCTAAATTTGATGAGACAATCGAACTTCACATCAGAACAGGTTGTGATGGACGTCATGCAGAGCAGCAGATCCGTGGTGCAGTTGTATTACCACACGGAACTGGTAAATCAGTTAAGGTTTTAGTATTCGCAAAAGGAACCAAGGTTGATGAAGCACAGGCAGCAGGCGCTGATTTCGTAGGCGGCGAGGAATTGATCCCGAAGATTCAGAACGAGGGATGGTTAGATTTCGATGTTGTTGTTGCTACACCGGACATGATGGGCGTTGTTGGACGTCTTGGTCGTGTACTTGGACCGAAAGGTTTAATGCCAAACCCGAAAGCTGGAACAGTAACTATGGATGTTACAAAAGCTGTTAACGACATCAAAGCTGGTAAGATTGAGTACAGATTGGACAAAACAAACATTATCCACGTGCCAGTTGGAAAAGCTTCTTTTACAGAAGAACAGTTAAGCGACAACTTCCAGACCCTTATGGGTGCAATCAACAAAGCAAAACCTGCAAGCTTAAAAGGTCAGTATGTTAAGAGCGCAACTCTTACATCTACAATGGGACCTGGTGTAAGATTAAACGTAGTTAAAATTACACAGTAATAGCAGAAAATTGTTGACAACCATAATATACAATGTTATAATGCATATCGTTGAGCCGGTTTTCCGGTACTCAGCGATTTGCATATATGCCGAAGACAGTAGGTGCCGTGTGGCGTAAACGTAAGACGACCTACCGAGGGGATCTTTATCAAGATTTTTTGACCGTATCTCTCTGTCTTTGCAGGGAGTTTTTTAATACAGATTTTTAATCTGATTAAAACGGTTTTATATACCTCAAGTCTTTTATGCAGCAGCAGTGGGAAAACCACTGCGATCCGACGGTGTTAGCCGTTGGCAAAATAATAAAAGGAGGTGCACGATTCGTGGCAAAAGTAGAACTCAAACAGCCTATCGTACAGGAAATTTCTGAAAACATCAAAGATGCGCAGTCAGTTGTAGTCGTTGACTACCGTGGACTTACCGTAGCAGAAGATACTCAGTTACGTAAAGCATTAAGAGAAGCTGGTGTTACTTACAAAGTATACAAAAATACTTTAGTAAGCCGTGCAGTAGAAGGTACACAGTTCGAAAGCTTAAGAGACGTTCTTGAAGGACCGAATGCTTTCGCTATCTCTACTGAGGATGCAACAGCTCCGGCAAGAGTTTTAGCTAAGTTCGCTAAAACAGCTCCTGCTCTTGAAATCAAAGCAGGTGTTGTTGAGGGTACTTATTATGATGAGGCAGGCATGAAAGCTGTCGCAGCAGTACCATCAAGAGAAGAACTTCTTTCCAAATTACTTGGAAGCTTACAGTCTCCGATTACCAACCTTGCTCGCGTTCTCAATCAGATCGCAGAAAAAGGCGGTGCGGCAGATGCAGCAGTAGAAGCTGCTCCGGCAGAAGAAACAGCAGCTGCAGAAGAACCAGCAGAGACACCGGCAGAGTAATCTATCCGGCAGCTGGATGAAACAGTATATGGGCACGGCAGAGAGACTGACCGATGCGACAATAAATTATAATGGAGGAAAATTATAATGGCAAAATTAACAACAGCAGAA
>ULXP01033479.1_pt1 | contig 13962 bp, 16 predicted proteins | sample 1961351 | NCBI WGS metagenome assembly ULXP01 (sample SAMEA4835840, study PRJEB28245) | human gut metagenome | biome: gut microbiome; material: fecal sample | place: Denmark | collected 2008 | reverse complement strand
GATCTTTTTCAATATATGGTCAGGTCTACATTGGTGGCACAACCATATTCAGAATTAGTCTCAGAAAGGTTTGGAGTAACCTGCGACTCTACTGTTTTACTTCGAGTTCACCCTTTTTGAAGCGCTCTATCGCCGCGGCAAAGGCATCCCAATAGCCATCGGTCTGCTCCATGGTATTCATCGAGAAGAAACATATCCCGTCCGAACCGCCCGCAACGGCATAACCGATCAGCTGGTCGATATTATCCTTGGGCACATGGCCGACAAAAAGCCCCGAGCAGAGCTTGCCCTTGCAACCGTTGGCTGCCATCTCCTCGACACCCTCTCGCGTAGCGGTCTCGACCCACGGATCATCGTAATTATAGAACTTGTGGTAGATCATCGGGAAGAGCACGTCGGCCTCGACAAACCGGCTCCAATCCTGACGCACCAGTTTACGCGACTCGGCCGGCGAAGCGAATACCGCTGCCGTCGCCATCTTGCCATGTTTATGGATTTCGTCGCAAAGGGCATTGGTCAGGTCGACCACGGCATCCCACCGGAACTGCATCCACTCCTCGCACGAGGTCGGATCCTCCAGCGTCATGGGATCGGCTCCGCCCTGAGCCATGAACTTCTCGCGGCAGGTCTCGCAGTAGCAGTGGTCCCACTGCGGATATACGCGATCCTGCACCACGCCGCGCGATTCATGCAAACCATACGGCAATATGGCATCCGGATAACGTATGAAATCGAGATGCACGCCAGCAACACCATCGACATCAGCCAGTTCGGCCACACACGCCTTCAGATACTCCGTAACCTCGGGGTGCGACGGGCAGAGCCAACGGTAGTGCTCACGGTTGTAAAGCTTGATATCGAGGCACGAATTGCCTTCGGCATTGACCTGATACCAGTCGGGGTGCATCTTGCGCAGGTTCTTTTCGCAACGGTTGAGAGTCCAGATCCAGGCATGCAGTTCGATCCCGTAGCGCTCTGCATACGGAACCGCCCTTTTCAATATCTCGAGTGCTTCACGGTCGGTCAGATCGGTCTCGTCGGCCCCGACCTTCGGATAGCCGCCATGAACCTGCAACAGTATGGCATCGATACCCACCTGCCGGGCCTTGCTGAAGTAGTAATCCCAATCCTCGTCGCTCATATCGAGCGAGCCGGCCAGCCATGCCCAGACCTTGGGTTCAGGAACCTTCTCCGGAGCGCTGCATCCTCCCGAAAAAACAGCCATACCGGCCGTTGCACATAGCATAAACAACTGTTTCATAAGATATCTTGTTTAAAAATCGACCAAAACAGCCATGCCTTGCGAGGCAGGAATATGGAAATCGGGCCTTGACGTGCCGGCCTTGATCCACGAATACCATCCGAACGGTTTTCCGGCACCGATGCGGTCACCGCGGAAAATACCCAACCGCATATGGCCGTCCGGCGACAGGATTCCGAGGGATTCGAGTTCCGACAGCTCTACGGAGCCTTCGATACTGTATCCGCGGCCGGTCACCTGCGACCCGTACTCCAGGGTTCCGAAATTCCACGATTCGTCACAATGGCGGTAGTATCGCCCCGAATAGTCCAGTACGTTATACGGAGACATTTCGGCAGAATAGTAGCGGGACATCTTCTCATCGACACTGAAAAACAACTCGGCCCGATCCAGCCCGCCGACCTCCTTTTCGTTGTCGGCCGGAGTTATGTGCAGGGTCGTATCGCACACCTCAAACCGAAAATACAGCCTCTCATCATCGTATCCAAGCCATACGCGGGTGCTGTCTGCGCTCTTCCCGTCACGTGCATCGCTCAGCCCATCCAGAAGAGGGCGTTCGGGCCACGCTACCGCCCGGGAACCGGCCGCCGCATCCACCTTCGGAATCCGCAGGCACACCGGACACTCCGGTTCCTGAGCCGCTACACCGACTGCGACGAACAGCATCGCAAGCAGTATGGCTGTCAGCTTCATTTCCGTCCATTAATAAGCCACAACGCACCGCGGACAGCCGCTATCAGCCCCAGCAGCACAATGAACCACATTTCACGATGAATGGCTGGCGAATTGTTCTGCTTCATGACGACGATGCCGCCGACAATTGCTACAATACCCAATACTACCATCAGCCACTCCACTATTTTTTCCTTGCGATTTGCCATAATATGTTCAACTATACAACCTCTGACAAATATAAGCTCTTTTGTCCGATCGGCCAACTTTTTCGCTCACCTCTTCGACGCAAAACATCCACAAAACAACAAAAAACGGCGGAAAGCTGCTCCCTTTCGGAGGCTCTCCGCCAGTTTTGCTTTCATTTCGCATATCAAGTGTTCCGACCGCTCCGACCCGTCATTTCGCAACTCCAACTTTCCCCCATCTCCGTCATCACGCGACACACTCTCTCCGCCTGACACCCACCCTCATCACGTGACAATCTATCCGCCAGACACACTCTCCGCCCGTCTCACACCGCCGTTTCTGCCCGCTCACCCGTCGCGGGACTCATCAACCGCCGATGAACAGGTCCAGCTGTCCGGCCGTATGGTTGAACGACAATCGGTGATAAGGGGTCAGCCCATATTCCAGAATCGCCGCACAATGCTCGCGAGTCGGATATCCCTTGTTCCGCCGCCATCCGTACTGCGGGTACTCGGCATCAAGCCGCAGCATGTACTCGTCACGATGCGTCTTTGCCAAAACCGATGCCGCCGCAATATCGGCATATTTTCCGTCACCCTTCACCACGCAGACATACGGCAACTCAAGCCGCGAACGGAAACGATTGCCATCGATGGCCAGAAACTCAGGCCTCCGGCCAAGCCCCTCAACCGCAAGTGTCATCCCCTCCATCGAGGCGTTCAGGATGTTGATACGGTCAATTTCACCGGCCGAGATCTCAGCCACGCTCCACGCTACGGCTTCGCGTTCGATGATCCCGCGCAACAACTCGCGGTTACGCTCGCTCATCTGTTTCGAATCGTTCAGCAGCGGATGGTGAAAGTCCCGCGGAAGGATTACCGCCGCCGCAAAGACCGCTCCGGCCAGACATCCGCGGCCCGCTTCATCGCATCCAGCTTCGAGCAATTCGTATTGATAGCATGTTTCGAGCATGATTGTCCATACCTATTTCCTTATCCTGAAACCGTTCCGGCCGACATCCGACAACCGTTTCGCTTCTCTCTTCACCTCCCCCCCCTCTCCAGTCATCGTTCCGGAAAGCCGGAAAAGAACTTTTCCTGCGACGGTTGCAAGAGCCGCTGCGACTACTTGTTGTTGAACTGATTCATCGTCAAAGCCGCGCCGACCGCGACAAAAGACTTTACGGCCTCGACCGCTACACCGATACGTTCCGGCAACGCCTTCCGCTCCTCGTCGGTCCACTCGCCAAGCACATAATCGGCCTGATGTCCCTGCGTGAAGTTGCCGCCGATACCGAATCGCAAACGTGCATAGGCATCGCTGCCGAGCAACTCGTTTATGTTTTTCAGTCCGTTATGCCCGCCGTCGCTGCCCTTGGCCCGCATCCGCAATGCCCCGAAAGGCAGTGCAATGTCGTCGACCACGACCAGCAGATTCTCACGGGCGATCTTTTCGGCATCCACCCAGTATCGCACCGCCTTGCCGCTCAGGTTCATATATGTCGACGGTTTGAGCAGGATCACCGTCCGGCCGCGATATTTGATTTCGGCCACCGACCCGTAACGCGACGGCGTAAAAACAGCACTGGACGCCTCAGCCAAGGCGTCCAATACTGTGAAACCTATGTTATGACGGGTATGTGCGTATTCCGCACCGATATTACCCAGTCCTACGATCAGATACTTCAATGCGTACGGTTTTTATCTGCCTGCGACTACTTCGCGTCGATACCGCGCGATGCACGGGTTACGCGAACGGCGCATACGGCAGTCGTTGCCGGGGTCAGCAGGGTCAGGTTGTCGAACTTCAGGTCGCCGACGAAGATCGACTTGCCGACACCCAGATTCGTAATGTCGATAACCAGTTCGTCGGGGAGGTTCTCCACCAGACCGCTCACACGGAGCTTACGTTTGCTCAGAACCAGCTTACCACCGGCCTTAACGCCTTCCGAGCTACCGGTCAGACGTACCGGGATATCGATCGCTACGGCCTTGCCAGGCTGAACGCGATAGAAATCTATATGCAGGATCTGTTCGCGTACGGGGTGGAACTGCACCTCGCGCATTACGCCGGTCTCTTTTCGGCCGTCGATATCGAAATTAACGATATACGAGTTGGGCGAATAGATCAACGGTTTTACATCCTTGGCGTCGATCGTAAAGTGTACGGTCTCGCCGCCGCCATAGATTGCGCAGGGAATCAGACCCTCGCGGCGCGACGACTTGCTGGCTTTCTTGCCGAAAACATCCCGTTTTGCGGCCTTGATTTCAATGGTTTTCATAATGTTTGATTAATTTTTGTTTCTCGGGCACCACTCAATGCAACATCTGTACGGATGCATCCCATAAGTGCTTGCGGCCGCAAAGGTATGTATTTTTTTTCAATCCGGCAACTCATCTCCGCCTTTTCACCGTTTTATTGCATTGAGTCTGTTCCGGTTGGGCGGGCAGACTCCGTCCCAGCAACTGGCAGAACAGCACTGTCTGTTACTCTACAGCATATTCCCACTACCCGGGCGCTTCTAAATCCCCCCCCCTCCACTCGCACACGATCAGCGCCGGTGCGGCAACCGGATATTCAAAACCTGTTCCACCTCCACGGCCTCACCGTTGCACTTTGCGGGTATCCACTTGGGCGCCTTGCGCACGGCCCGTACAACACGGCCACGAAGCCGATTGTCCGTCGACTCGATCAGGTCGGTCAGCTCGGCCGTACCGTCTCGGCGAATCACATAGCGATATATCACCCGTGCCGGCATCTCATCCTCTCCCCAGTCGACCTGTTGTTCGATGTAGTGGTTGAACGAAACCGGATCGGCCGGGAACGACGGCGGTGTATCGTATTTCAAGGTCACGACAATAACACCATCCGAAGCCCGTTGGCCATACCGGGCGATCAGGGCCTCGTCTACAGGCAATTGTTCCGAACTGACGATCTGCGCCGGATCGATCCGCTTCATCTCCTCGCCGCTGTACTCGCGGCCGTTGACAATATAGATCGGTTCGCCGGCACATGCCTCCGAGACCCGCACCGTAAACATCACCGCAATCAGGGCGATTATGAAACCCAATCTGTTCATCGTTTCATTTTAACGGAGAAAAATATTTTTTTATTGTCGGGGCCGTTCTGCACCTCTCTGATTGCTACGGGTTGCGGCCCGTCATCGGAGAGGAAACGTGCCAGTTCGGCTACGGCACGTCCACGGTGCGAGATGGCGTTTTTCTCCTCGCGGCTCATCTGGGCAAATGTACGGTCGAAGCCGTCGGGCCGGAATACCGGATCATATCCGAATCCCCCTTCGCCGCTCGGCGCCTCAGTGATCACCCCCGAGACACACCCCTCGAACATGGAGACCACGCCGTTCATTATCAGCGCTATGGCCGTACGGAAACGGGCCTGCCGGTTCACGACGCCCTCCAGATTACGCAACAACAGCGCCGTATTGGCCGCAAAATCATGGCCGTCGGTGGCATAGCGCGCCGAATGGACTCCCGGAGCACCTCCCAGAGCCTCAACCTCCAACCCCGTATCGTCGGCAAAACAGTCGAGACCGGTCCGCGAATAGATATACTGAGCCTTTTGCAGGGCATTGCCTTCGAGTGTATCGGACGTCTCGGGGATCTCCTCCGTAATGCCGCAGTCGCGCGGTGTCAGAAGGGTCCACTCCTCACCCAGAGCCGCCCGAACTTCATCGAGCTTATGCTGGTTGTTGGTCGCAAAAACTATCTTTCTCATAACTCCCTCCGTTTTTATCGTTTGTTTACCTAAGCGCCGCCCGCATCCGTTTCAACCAAAACCCATCACCCCTCCCCATACACTCAAAACGGCCATCGGCGGCAGCAACGGCCTAATCCGTACATGCGCACGTCTATTTTACCACCTCCATCTGTTCGAGCCGGTAGTCGACCGCAATCTTGTCGATGATCGTCTTCACGACCGTATCCATATACGACCCTTCGGTATAGTCGGCCGCGCAGACATGGTTCACACGGTTGTCGCGGATGAGCGATGCCAACTCCTTCTGCGCCCCCTTCTGCCCGGGGTTATACACGGCAATCGAATGTCCTCCGAAGTTCTTAACCAGCCGCATGCACGGGATGTCGGTGGTCCCGTCGCCCACGTAGATCATCCGCTTGAAGGGCACCGGCCGCTTGTTCTCCTCGATATACCGGTTCACCAGCGTGGCATCGAATACCGATTCGACACCCTTGTTGATCTTGAAAATGAACTGCGTCTTGTTGGTATAATTCACCGCCACGGCCGGCCAGTAGGCTATGCCGTCAACATCGTAAAGGAACGAACATGCATAGATATTCCGAAACTCATGGGCAATGCACGTACCCTCGATGATCTCCTTGATACCCGACGAGTTGATGTAGTGCAGCATCCGCACCCCGCGCTCGGCGGCATAGGCGTTGATCCGGCCGAACCACTCCTTCACACCGTCGTAGAGCGTGATGCGGCGTCCCGACTCCTGAAATGCCTCGCGCTTGAGCGACAGACCGGTACTGCGGGCCTCCTGAATCATCCGCGCCATGTATGTCAACGTCATGTCGGCATCCTGCGCCCGGGCCAGTTCGTTCGAATCGTGCCAGAACTCCTTGTTGCTCTTGCCGATGGCCGGAATGAAATCATACTCCTGCATGTTGCCCGGCGCAAGCGTACCGTCGAAATCGTAGATCAGGGCTGCCGTTACCTTCTGTTCCATAATGTCTGACAATATAATTGTTGTTCGAATTGGTAAAGGTAAGATTTTTGTTCGAATTTTCATTACATTTGCAGACGTATCGAACAAAAAAACAGAGGTAGTTATGGAACTGAAAGAGACGCTGCTCAAACGCCGCAGCATACGCAAATTCGAAAACCGTCCGGTCGACCGCCAAACCATCGAGCAACTGCTTGCCGAAACGTTTACGGCACCCTCGTCGCGGAATACACGCTCGTCGCGGTTCATGGTCGTAACCGACCGCCAGAATATGGAACGCATCTCGACTATGCGCGATTACGGAGCCGCATTCATGAAGGATGCTCCGGCAGCGATACTGGTCGCAGGCGATGAATCCGTCACCGACCTGTGGGTCGACAACGCCTCGATATCCGCAACGATTCTCCAACTGGCTGCCACCGATGCCGGACTTGGCTCATGCTGGGTGCACGTCAACGGCCGTCCGCGCCTCAAGGCAGAACCCGACGGGCAATCGGCCGAGGAGTACCTGCGGACATTCCTGCCCATTCCGGCGACATGGCGACCATTGTGCTTTATCGCCCTCGGATATCCGGCAGCCGAAGTGGCTCCCCACTCGCAAAAAGACGATTCCGACAAGGTGATCTGGGTAGAATAACACCCTCTCCAGCAAATAGCAGTAGGCATAAAAGAAAACGGCGACATACCCAAAGGTATGTCGCCGTTATTTAATTATCCCCCCCAATTTATCCAAATTAAATATCATATAGATTGATTTTTGTTTATCAATAATTTCTTTTATCTTTGTAAAAGACAACCATTTAATTTATACCACCTAAACCATACCTATATGAAACGGCTATTAATACTTATGGCTATTCTGTTCGCAATCACAGCGGTCTATGCCCAGGAATTACATCAAATACAACAAAACGATATAACTAAATTTCTTGGAATTCCAATTGACGGGACAAAAGCTGAAATTATCCAAAAGCTCAAAGCCAAAGGATATACCCCCAATGACATAGATAGCGACGTATTGGAGGGAGAGTTCAATGGCAAAGACGTTTCCATTTATATAGCGACAAACAACAATAAGGTATACCGCATTATGGTTATCTATAACACCCCTTCAAGCGAAACAGATATTAAGATTGAATTCAACAATTTGTGTCATCAGTTTGAGAACAACAAGAAATATACATCATTAAATGATGATCAAACCATTTCAGAAGATGAAGATATTTCCTACCAGATGAACGTAAATAATAAACGATTCCAAGCCTCCTACTTTCAGCTTCCTGAAGAATCCACTATTCTACAAATAAAAAATCACTTGCTTTCGCAATACACTGAAGAGCAAATCGCCAACCCTACAGAAGAAATAGCGCTATCAATAGCAGATACCGTTCTCAATCTTACTGCCAACAAAAATGTATGGTTTATGATTGTTGAAAGATTTGGCAGCTATTATATTGCCATATTTTACGACAACGTTTATAATCAAGCCAAAGGCGAAGATCTATAATCAAGTTAATAATACATACCAAAAACTCCGGTCATGCATTTACCGGCGTTTTTGGTTTATAATTTCAGTATGTAACATCACGACTTTCGGGTCGTAAAACATGCCGAACCACTGTCTTGCCGCTCTCATACGTGACTCCCATCGGCCAACATGTATATTATATCTGCTTTAACGAAACTCAATTCAGTCGTGAGTTACGGCCATTACGGCTCCGTCGAGCCGTGTCACCGCCACATCATACGCCCGGCCGAAAGCCTCAACCGCAACGGCTCCGGACTCCAAATCGACCGCCACGATCCGCATGTCCGCCACAAAATCGACACCGCTGCGTCCAAGACATTTATACAGAGCCTCCTTTGCACACCAGGCCGCCGCCATGAAAAGCGGATGTTCAGCTCCGGCGAGTGCCATCTCAGCTGCACTCAGATAACGCCGCCGCACCTTTCCGAACGGGCGATCCGTCATCTCGACATCGATACCGCAACGCCCCTCGCACACATAGGCCAAAGCCACATAGCCCCGGCAGTGCGACACAGACAGATATCCGCGCATATCTGCAAAAACAGGCTCACCGAAACGTGTATATTCCACTTTCAGCTGATCGGACGACAGTCCCCAGGCCTCAGCCTTCGACCGCAGCAACCGTCGCCAGGCCAGCCATTCAAGCCGCCGTCCGCCCGTCAGCCCATCGGCAAACGCCAGTTCCTGCCGGCTCAATCCCACGGCATACTCTTCGGCCGAACGATCGAGCGGTTCGACTGCTATTTCGATGCCGCAGAGGGTCATTGTTCCTTTTCAACCTTGATTTTGTCGATGCGGTGGCCTTCGGTCGAAACCACCGTAAGCAGCAGCCCGTGCGTACGGACCGTATCGCCTTTACGCAGAAAATCACGCTTTATCTCGAGCATCAGGCCGGCCAGCGTTTCGGCCTCGCCCTTCACGTCCGACAACAGATCCTCCGGCAGATCCAGAACCCGTTCGAAATCTCCGATATGGGCCTTGCCGTCGAAAACGTAGACATTGTCGCCCACCTTCGTATAGAAGCTTTCGACGCTGTCGTTTTCGTCGGATATCTCGCCCACGATCTCCTCCAGAATATCCTCAAGCGAAACCAGTCCCATCGTCGAACCGTATTCGTCCACCACGATGGCCATGTGCACCTTGTTGGCCTGGAACTCCTCAAGCAGGTCGTTGATCTTCTTGTGTTCGGGCACATAGTATGGTTTGCGCAGCAGAGAACTCCAGTTGAAATCATCCCCGTTGTGTATGTAGGGAATCAGGTCCTTCACATACAGCACACCCTTGATGTTGTCGGCATTCTCCTCGTAGACCGGAATCCGCGAAAAACCCGACCGGATGATCGTCTGCTTGACATCGGAGTAGCTGTCCGATATATCCAGAGCCACGATATCTACACGCGGTTTCATGATGCTGGCGACCTCCGTATTGACGAAGTTCACAATCCCCGATAACATCTTACGCTCCTCCTGTGTCTGGTCCGTCGATGCGATGTCAATGACGTTCGAGAGTTCGTCGATCGAGATATTGTCGCGTTTGGTATCGAGCCGTCGGTTAATGGCATCTCCCGAGCGCACCAGCACGAATGACAACGGTTTGAATACGGTCCGCAGAAACCGCAGCGGATAGGCGGCGAAACGTGCGAAACGCATCGGCGACGAATTTGCCAGCACCTTGGGCAGGATCTCGCCGAACAGCAGCAGCAGGAATGTCACGATCACCGTCTTGAAGACGAATGTCCAGGCCGCCGACGAGCAGACGAATACCATGTCCATGATTCGGGCACTCAGTATTACGATGCAGATATTGACCAGATTGTTGACCACGAGGATCGTAGCCAGGAGGTTGTCGCTGTGCGACAGGAGGTCGAGCATGACCGAAGCCCGACGTGTCCGCGCCGCCTTTATTTCGCGCAGATGGTGTGGCGAGAGCGAAAAGAAAGCCGTTTCGGATCCCGACACGAAGGCCGAAATCGACAACAATACCACCAATACGGCCAGCATCGCCACCAGCGAACCGACATCGAACGGTATTACGGATATTACTTGAAGCGGAGTTATCAAACTATAAAATATTGGTTCACACTAATGTTCGGGCCGGGCATCCGCATCAGACCGAAAACAACGTACCTCCATTGTTTTTCGGGGTCTTGTCGCTGTCGCCCGAGTCGATGACCGACTTCGAGGAGCCGGTAGACGTATCGACCACAAACTTTATCTTGCGACGTATGTAGGCTGCCATATTCTTGCACTTGTCGATATCCGGATAGCGGTTCGAACGGGCCCGCAGCACAGCCGGCTGCTGACGCGACGGCGTCGGACCTCCCTTGCGAAGGTCGATCACGCCCGGAACGGCTGGCGTAGGCGGCACGATCGGAGGTATCGGATTGGTATTATCCTGCTTGCGGGCATCCTGGCCTGCAGCGTCAAACCCCGTAGCGACAATCACTACCTCCAGATCCTCATCCAGATACGGCTTCACACTGTTGCCCCAGATGATATTGGCATCGTGCAGACGGCCGTTCTCATCCGTATATTTGGCATCCGACTGTATCACCTCCAGAATCTTGCCCAACTCGCTCCACATCACGCCATCCTTGACGTTTGTACTGATATTGAGCAGTATGTTCTTGGCACCGCGGATACTGTTATGGTCGAGCAGCGGCGAGCTCAACGAAGCCCGTGCAGCATTCTCGGCGCGGTCCTCACCCTTGGCCCGTCCGACACCCATGTGCGTACGGCCGCTGTTGTACATCACTCGGCGCACATCGGCAAAGTCGACATTCGTCCGCGGGCTCTTGATCGTGATGATCTCGGCTATACCCTTGGCCGCCGAGGCCAATACGTCGTCAGCCAGACTGAAGGCCTCGTCAACCGTCAGGCGGCCGCCCATGGCCATGATATTGTCATTGTTGATTATCAGCAGCGAATCGACATTGCCTTTCAGCTCCTCGATACCGCGCATGGCCTGTTCGTAGCGTATCTGACCTTCGATCTTGAGCGGCGAGGTTACCACTCCGACCGTCAGTATTCCCATTTCGCGGGCAGCCTTGGCTATGACCGGCGAGGCTCCGGTACCCGTACCGCCTCCCATACCGGCCGTCACGAAGATCATCTTGGTTGAATGGACCTCGAACAGATTCTTGATCTGATCCAGGCTTTCGATTGCGGCGCGACGTCCCACGGCCGGATCGTTGCCGGCACCCAGACCGTCGCGGCCCAAACGGACCTTGATCTCTACGGGGCTGATATCGAGCGCCTGCTGGTCGGTGTTGCACACCATGAAATCGACATCCTTGATGCCCAACTGCCACATATGGTTCACCGCATTGCCGCCGGCACCGCCAACTCCGATAACCATGATCATCGGATACGACTGGCGCCGCGTACGAAGCGAATTCAAAACATCGTCACTCATAGCTCTTACCTCTTCTCTTATCGACCTTCCGTTACAATCATATCACATCATCGTCGCCGCTGCCGCCCATCTCGTCCATCTTGTCCGACAGGTTGCCGATGAAACGCTTGAACTTGTCGACAAATCCTCCCTTCGGTCGATGTTGGTTTTCCGTGCCACCGTGTCCTCCGTTCTTACCCTTGTCATCAGGACGATCATCCTTCCTGTCATCCGGTTTTGCAGGCGAGGGTTTGTTCCCGTCATCCTTCTGATCATCCCCGGCGGCTGTATTTTCGTTCTTCGGCGCACCGCCTTCATCCACCTTCGGAGCAGCCGGTGCCGGTGCTACACGATCTTCATCCCTGACTCCCGGCTGGGGCGGAACAGGACGCTGGTCTACATAGCAGTATTTGCCCGTTTCGAGCCCGCGCCACAACAGTCCCGTCACAACATCGTACTCCGGACCGTCGACAAGTTTGACGCTCTCCGCATCGACAACATCCTCCGGTGTGCCAACCCGCACATCCATTTTCATGTACTCCGACAACGCCTTGGCCAGGCCGGCAAGTTTCGACCCGCCGCCGGCAAGAACTATTCCGTACGGCAGCTTCTTCTCGTAGCCGGCATGCTTGATCTCCTCGGTAACGTAATCGGCTATATCCCAGACACGCGCTTCGATGATCGCGGCCAGATTGTATTTGAGAATACTCTTCTTGCCCTTGTGTATCGGGAACTCGATAACCTCATTCTTCGGGACATCCTCCTTCGAGGCATTGCCATACTCGACCTTCATCTGTTCGACGAACTGCCGCGGCACGCTCAGCGTACTGATGTCACGATTGATCACATCCGATCCCAGGGGAATCGACGCCGCATAGCGAAGTACGTTGTTCGCATAGATCGTAACATCCGTTATGTCCGCACCGATGTCAACCACCGCAACACCCTCCTCCTTCTCATACGGGCGCAACAGGACCTCCGGCGTGATCACCGGATTGATATATGTCTTCAGCGGTTTGATCCCCATCTTGAGGGCGGCATTTGTCAGGCGCTTGATAGGGGTCTTGGTGCTCAGGATGAAGTTGAAGGTCGACGAGAGGCTCTGTCCGAACGATCCAACAGGATTGGCAACCTCCTTGCTGCCGTCGACCATGAAGTTCTGCGGAATACGTTCCAGAATTATCTCGTCGTCATTCGGTGCGCAGACCTTCTCCATACGGGCATACAGCTCGTCGATATCGCTCTGGCTGACGCCGTTGCTCTGGTCGCCCACCGATACCCAGTCGTTGTGGCTCGCACAACGGATAAATTCGCCCGAGATGCCGAAATAGGCCTCGTATACGCCGATATTCAGCTGTTTTTCGAGTTCGGCGACGGCCGACTTGAGCGAGGCCACCGCCAGTTCTATATTGTCTATTGCGCCGCCGCACACGCCCTGCGACGGTTTGCGAACCACGGCATCGACAACCATCCGGCCGTCGACACGTCCGCTCGAAGCCGCCACGGTTACGTTTTTCGATCCGAGATCGATTGCAACTACATAATGTTTATTCCCCACTGTATCTCTATTTGTACTGTTTTTTCAATTGTTTACATATCACACATGTCGTACCGTCACCGCGCTGCCGGCGAACAAACCACCTGTCCCTTGAAGCGTATGTCGATGGTACGATAGCGATCCCAACCTTCACGGTCGAGGCCGATGCGATAGAACCGCCGCAGCTTGTCGAGTTTCCGTTCGACATCCTCGATACGACCGAAAATGATCGTATGCCTTCCTGCACGCGGAATCAGTCGCAATTCCAACTCTCCGTTCTGCGACTGGGATACAATGATTTCGACTATCTGGGCCCGCCAGAAGTCGTCGTCATCTATCAATTTCACAAAGTTAATGAGATTAATGAAATCTGAATAGTTTTTTTGCAATTTTTTTTGACTCTCCCGAACCCGTTCGATCTCGCGGTCCTTCGCCTCGATGCGTTGTTCCCGTACCGTCCGGCGGTAGTTGTAGAGTGCCAGCGAATCCCGTTTGTGCTGCTTCAGCTGCTCCACCCGAACCGCAAAATCCTCTTTGGACTCGGTAAACCTGCGGTCTATCTGTCGGCTCCGTATCTCACTACGCATTTTCGATATGGCCCGCAGTTCGATCCGGATTACATTCTGTTGCTCCTCGATGCTGTCGATGCGCACATCCAGGGCTGCCAGACGCCGGTC
>ULXP01078255.1_pt1 | contig 14034 bp, 7 predicted proteins | sample 1961351 | NCBI WGS metagenome assembly ULXP01 (sample SAMEA4835840, study PRJEB28245) | human gut metagenome | biome: gut microbiome; material: fecal sample | place: Denmark | collected 2008 | reverse complement strand
AGCGCATTAAGTGTGGCGGATTCCTATGATTATACGATCAGTCTTAAAGTATTGCTGACACTTATGATGCTGGTCGATTACATTATTATCATACGCAAATTAAAAGAACGTAAGTATTTTAACAGTGTTAAGACGAGAGCTGCCGGCATTGTGGTGGCACTGGCATATACATTGATCTTTAGCCAGCTGGTGGTAAATGGAGTATTGCTGAAAAGCCCGAAATTAACACAGTATAAGCCGCAGAGAAGTTATCAGAGAAATGGAACTGCAGTTACGTTATTTGGAAGCCTTGGGTTCCTTGTTACGCCGGAACCGGATGGGTATTCCGAGGAGACACTGGCGGCTCTGATGTCTAAGTACACAACGGATGAAGTGACAGATACAGACGCAGCTTCCATGCCAAATGTGATCGTGATCATGGATGAGGCATTTTCTGACTATGAGGAATTATATCATCTGCAGACAAATGAGCCGACACTGCCATTTTTTAAGAGTTTGAAAGAAAATACTATATCAGGGAATATGTATGTCTCTATTCACGGTGGGCAGACTGCAAATACAGAGTATGAGTTCTTAACCGGAAACAGCAAAGCTTTTCTGACTTTCGGAGTTGCACCGTATCAGAGTTATCTGAAGGCTGATAAAGCGCATGAGTCATTAACCAGAAGCTTTAAGGCGATGGGGTATTCTGAGGAACTGGCAGTGCATCCATATAAGCCAACCGGCTATAACCGCACGGCTGCGTATAGTGCGCTTGGTTTTGATGACTTCCTGACAGAAGAGGATTTTGAGAATCCTTTGCGCTACAGAAAATTTATCTCAGATGAAGCAGATTTTAAGAAACTGATTGAATTGTATGAGGAGAATAAAAAGACAAGTGACAGACCGGCATTTTTGTTTAACGTGACGATGCAGAATCACAGTGCATATGACGAATTATTTGATAATATGGACTACGATATCACCGTCAGCAACGAGGAATATAAAGATGATGTCAAACTCTATACTTATTGCAACCTTTTGAAAAAGACAGATGATGCATATAAAATGCTGATCTCTTATTTTGAGAAAGAAGAAGAACCGACGATTATTGTTATATTTGGAGATCATCAGCCGAATATCAAAATGAATTATGACGAGGATGTACCTTTACAAAAATATATTGTACCGTTTAAAATCTGGGCGAATTATGATATTGGAGAGGAAAAGATCGAAATGATCAGCCCGAACTATCTGGGAGCAAAAGTTATGCAGCTTGCAGGAGGAGCACTCACCGGATATCAGAAATTTATTCTGGATATGTATGAGGAAGTTCCGGTTTTAACTTACAATGGATATATTGGAGCGGACGGTAAATTATATGATGTGGAGGATGAGACTTCCCCATATTATGACAAGCTGGAAGAATACAGGATCCTGCAGTATAACAATCTGATGGATACGAAAAATACGGTAAAAGATTTCTTTTATTTAGGGGAAGAATAGGAAAAAACAAATAGAAATGATGAATAAATAAAACAAAAGGTCTGCATAAAAATACAACAGGGACTTGCGGGAAAAAGTCACTTCATGTAGAATGAAGTGATAAACAACGAGAAAGTGAGGATTTAGATATGGCACAGTTATGGGGAGGACGTTTCACAAAGGCGACAGATCAGCTTGTATATAATTTCAATGCGTCTATCACATTTGATCAGAAATTTTATAAACAGGATATCGAAGGCAGTATCGCTCACGTCAAAATGCTTGGAAAACAGGGCATTTTGACAGAGCAGGAGATGAACGATATCATCACAACACTGCAGGAGATTAAAGAGGATGTGGAGAGTGGAAAATTACAGATCACATCGGAATATGAGGATATTCACAGTTTTGTGGAGGCAAATCTGATTGACCGTCTGGGAGATACCGGTAAAAAACTACATACCGGACGCAGCCGTAATGACCAGGTGGCACTTGATATGCGTCTTTATACCAGAGATGAAGTACTTGCAGTGGACGGATTATTAAAAGAACTTCTGACTACGATCTTACACATTATGGAAGAAAATACAGAAACGATTATGCCGGGATTTACCCATTTGCAGAAAGCACAGCCGATTACGCTGGCACATCATATGGGGGCTTATTTTGAAATGTTTAAACGCGACCGTCTGCGTCTGCATGACATTTACGAGCGCATGAATTACTGCCCGCTTGGCTCTGGTGCGCTTGCCGGAACGACTTACCCGTTAGACCGTGAATATACTGCAGAACTGCTCGGCTTTTACGGACCGACTTTAAATAGTATGGACGGTGTTTCAGACCGTGACTACCTGATCGAATTTTTGTCAGCATGTGCAACGATCATGATGCATCTTTCCCGTTTTTCGGAGGAGGTTATCATCTGGAATTCCAATGAATATCAGTTTGTGGAGATCGATGATGCATACAGTACCGGCAGCAGTATCATGCCGCAGAAGAAAAACCCGGATATCGCAGAGTTAGTGCGCGGTAAGACCGGACGTGTCTACGGTGCACTGATGTCACTGCTTACAACCATGAAGGGAATCCCGCTTGCATACAATAAAGATATGCAGGAGGATAAGGAGCTTTCTTTCGATGCGATGGATACCGTAAAAGGATGTGTTGCTTTATTCAATGGTATGCTTGCCACTATGCGTTTTAATAAGGACAGGATGCGCCAGTCTGCAAATCATGGATTTACAAATGCGACAGATGCGGCTGATTATCTGGTAAATCATGGTGTTCCGTTCCGCGATGCACATGGAATCGTGGGACGTATCGTGCTTTACTGTCTCGATAAAAAAATCACGATCGATGATATGAGCTTAGAGGAATTAAAAGCGATCAGTCCGGTATTTGAGGAAGATATCTATGATGCCATCTCTATGGAAACATGTGTCAATAAACGTCTGACAGTTGGTGCTCCGGGTAAAGAAGCGATGGAGAAAGTCATTGAAAAAGAGCGTGAATATCTGAGTAAGGAATGGATGTAATACTTTTACACACTGACGTGATATTGTGACAAATGCACAAGTTTTCGCCAAAAACACAGGAAACTTTGACAAAATAAGCATTGCTTTTTTTCGGAAAATAGCATAATATATTCACTATGACAGACACATGTTTGCGGCAGGCGGACAAACAAAGAATAAGGGACGAGGAGATTAGAGCAAAATGAGCGAAAAGTTAAAAGTTGGTATTCTTGGCGGAACAGGTATGGTAGGACAGAGATTTATCTCTCTTTTAGAGAACCACCCATGGTTTGAGGTAACAACCATTGCAGCAAGTCCGAGAAGTGCCGGAAAAACCTATGAGCAGGCAGTTGGTGACCGCTGGAAGATGGATACTCCAATGCCGGAGGCAGTGAAAAATATTGTTGTCATGAATGTCAATGAGGTAGAAAAAGTAGCTGCAGAGGTTGACTTCGTATTTTCCGCAGTAGATATGACAAAAGAAGAAATCAAAAAGATCGAGGAAGATTACGCAAAGACAGAGACACCGGTTGTTTCTAATAACAGTGCACACCGCTGGACACCGGATGTTCCTATGGTAGTGCCGGAAGTAAATCCGGAACATATGGAAGTTATCAAATACCAGAAAGAGCGTCTTGGCACCAAACGCGGTTTCGTTGCCGTAAAACCAAACTGCTCCATCCAGAGTTATGCGCCGGTACTTACTGCATGGAAAGAGTTCGAGCCGTATGAGGTAGTTGCAACGACATATCAGGCAATTTCCGGTGCAGGTAAGACATTTAAAGACTGGCCTGAGATGGTAGGAAACATCATTCCTTACATCGGTGGCGAGGAAGAAAAATCTGAGAAAGAACCGCTTCGTATCTGGGGATATGTGGATGCTGAGAAAAAAGCGATTGTTCCGGCAGAATCACCGGTAATCACCTGCCAGTGTATCCGTGTTCCGGTATTAAACGGACATACAGCAGCAGTATTTGTGAAATTCAAGAAAAAACCGACCAAAGAGCAGCTGATTGAGGCATTGAAGAACTTTAGCGGTGTTCCACAGGAGTTAGGACTTCCGAGTGCACCAAAGCAGTTCATCCAGTATTTAGAGGAAGACAACAGACCACAGGTTTCCTTAGATGTCAACTATGAGAACGGAATGGGTATCTCTGTCGGCAGATTGAGAGAGGATACTGTATACGACTGGAAGTTTGTCGGACTTTCCCACAACACAGTCCGCGGTGCAGCAGGCGGTGCAGTACTTTGCGCAGAGCTGTTGAAGGCACAGGGATATATCACAAAGAAATAATAAAAGCAGGAAGTAGCAAAACGCCATCGGATTACGATATCTGGTGGCGTTTTATATTGCCTGAAAAGTTAAAAAATGCTATAATTTCTCCTATGCGGAATGCAAACGGGAGGGCAGAAAAAAGATAAGCGTTTTGTGCTGATCGATATGAATGAATTATAAAACAGAAACGGAGAAATATTTTAGTGGCGAAATCTTTGATAATAACGGAGAAACCAAGTGTAGCGCAGGAGTTTGCAAGGATTCTTGGCGTGAGCGGGAGAAATGACGGATACATTGAAAATGACAAATATGTTATCACATGGTGTGTCGGACATTTAGTGGAGATGGTTTATCCGGAAGAATATGATGAAAAATATAAAAGATGGCGGTTGGAAGATTTGCCGTTTCTGCCGGAAGAATATAAATATAATGTAATACCAAGTGTCGGCAAACAGTATGATACGGTGCACCGGATGCTTTTCAGGGAGGATATAGAGACGGTCTACTGGGCAGGTGATGCCGGAAAAGAAGGACAGACGATCGAGGAAAATATCAGATGCTTTGGTGGAGTCAGACCTGGGATGAAAGAGCTTCGTGTCTGGATCGATTCACAGACGGAGGAAGAAATCCTGCGTGGTATCCGTGAGGCAAAGCCGATGGCAGAGTATGATAATCTGGCGAAATCCGGTATCATGCGCACGATTGAAGATTATGCAATGGGAATCAATTTTTCCAGGGCAATGTCAGTCAAATATGGAAAATTATTAAATGATGCTGCCGCGACAAAGAGTTATACGGCGATCGCAGTGGGACGTGTGATGACCTGTGTGCTTGGAATGGTCGTGATCCGTGAGCGGGAGATCCGTAATTTTGCGGAGACGCCATTTTACCGTGTGGTGGGAGAATTTTTACCGGAAAGTGTAGAAACTGAGGAGACAGTTACTGCAGAGTGGAAAGCGGTAAATGGTTCTAAATATTTTGAATCACCTCTTTTGTATAAGGAGAATGGTTTTAAAAAGCGCGAAAGCGCGGAAAATCTGATCGGTGAACTTGACGGGAAACAGGCGGTCGTAAAATCCTTAGAACGCGGCACATCCAGAAAGAAAGCACCGTTATTATTTAACCTTGCAGAGTTACAGGCAGAGTGTTCGAAACGATATAAGATCAGCCCGGATGAGACGTTACAGGTGGCACAGGATTTATATGAGAAAAAATTGACAACTTATCCGAGAACGGATGCGAGAGTGCTCTCGACGGCAGTTGCAAAGGAGATCGGGAAAAACTTAAACCGTTTAAAAACCTATGAGCCGACAAAAACTTATGCGGAGCGTATTTTAAAAGAGGGCACTTACCGGAATATTGCGCGAACACAGTATACCGATGATTCAAAGATCACAGACCACTATGCGATCATTCCGACCGGACAGCTCACGGAACTTGGTTCGTTGAGCGATTTACAGAGAAGAGTGTATGACCTGATCGTGCGCCGCTTCTTAAGTATCTTTTATCCGGCTGCGGAGTATGAAACGATCAAACTGGTGGTACAGGTGGGGGCAGAACAGCTTTTTGCATCTGCAAAGGCGTTGAAAAATCCGGGATTTCTTGAAATCATGGGAAGAACGGGAAATGAAGACAATAAGGAGGATGAAAGTGCGGGACTCTTAAAACTGGCAGAGCAGTTAAAGACCGGTGATCCTTTGAAGGTGGACGGCTATGAGATCAAAGAGGGAAAGACCGCACCACCGAAACGCTATACTTCCGGCTCCATGGTGCTTGCGATGGAAAATGCAGGACAGCTCATTGAGGAGGAAGAATTAAGAGAACAGATCAAAGGCTCTGGAATCGGTACTTCCGCAACGAGAGCCGAGATCATCCGCAAGCTGGTACGCATCGGGTATCTGAACCTGAACAAAAAGACACAGGTGCTAAGTCCGGAAGCAATCGGAGAGATGGTGTTTGAGGTGGTGAGCATGACTGTGCCGGCACTTTTAAATCCGAAAATGACGGCTTCCTGGGAAAAAGGGCTCGACGGCATTACGCGAGGAACGGTCATTATGGAAGATTACCGCAGTAAACTGGAGGAGTTTATCCGCAAAGAAACCGTTTCCATGATCGAACATGATCTGACCGGCAATCTTGCTGCGAAGATCCATCCGTTTGTCGGAAAAGGCGGAAGGGGGCTTGCCGCAAAGAAAAAAATAGAGGCAGTCTGCCCGGTCTGTGGTGGGGAGATGGAGACGACACCATTCGGCTATGGCTGCAGCAATTATAAAAAGGACGGAAGCGGCTGCAAATTTTCCATCGGAACCATTGCGGGCAGAGATTTAGCGGAAGAAGAAGTGGTGGAACTTCTGACGAAAGGACACACGGAAGTGCTCTCCGGTTTTATCTCAAAGTCCAGAAAACGTTTTTCGGCGGCATTGGTACTCGAAAAAGATGAGGAAGGAAAAGTATCCATTAATTTCGACTTTTCCAAAAATGAACCTGAAATATTGGAGGGAGTCAAATGTCCGGTCTGCGGTTCGGACATGGAGATTACGTCCTTTGGCTACAGCTGTGTGAAACATCGAAATGATCCGGAAAGCTGTTACTTCTCCATCGGAAAAATTGCAGGAAAATCCCTCGGTGTGGATGACCTGACAGATCTGCTGCAAAAAGGAGAAACAGAAGTTTTAAAAGGGTTTACCGCAAAAAATAAAAAGAAATTTTCGGCAGCATTGTGTTTAAAAACAGGGGAGGACGGCAGAAAAACAGTCGAATTTGATTTTTCAAAGAATGAGGCGGAAATATTAGAGGATGTGGTCTGCCCGATGTGCGGTGGACAGATTCAGAAGACATCGTTTGGCTATGGCTGTATGAACTATGATCAGCAAAATCCACAGAGCTGCCGGTTTGCCATCGGCACACTTGCAGGACGTGATCTGACAGAGGCACAGGTGAAAGCACTTTTAACTGACGGCAGAACGGAGACGATCCGTGGTTTTAAATCAAAGACGGGCAAAAAATTTGATGCCTGTGTGGCATTAGAGACGGATGAGACCGGTCGGAAGTATTTAAAATTTGACTTTGATCATGTGGAGGCAAAAAAGATAAAAGATGTTTCCTGTCCGCTTTGTGGCGGCGATATCGTGCAGACACCGTTCGGTTATGGCTGTGCCCATTATAAAAAAGATGATCCGGAAAGCTGCCGTTTTTCCATTGGAAAGATGGGAGAAAAAACGTTAAATGAGGCACAGGTGAAACAGCTTCTGACAGAGGGACGCACCGCAACAATCCGTGGTTTTAAATCAAAAACCGGAAAGAAGTTTGATGCAAGAATCGCTTTGAATAAAGATGAATCCGGTAAGGTCACCGGACTGAAATACGATTTTTCGGATGTGGAAGCACCAAAATTAAAAGATGTGAAATGCCCGGTCTGTGGCGGGGATATGGTAAAAACACCATTTGGCTACGGTTGTGCGAATTACAAAAAAGATGATCCGGAAAGCTGTCGCTTTTCGGTTGGACAGATTGCAGGAGTAAAATTAAAAGAAGCACAGGTCAAAGAACTTTTAACCAATGGAAAAACTGGTGTGATCGAAGGATTTATCGCTAAGACCGGAATGAAATTTGATGCTCCGTTAAAACTGACGAAAGAGGGGCAGATCACATTTGATTTCCCGGAGAAACCAAAGCCGGTGGAAACAACGGTAAAATGTCCGAGGTGTGGGGAATTTCTAAAGAAGAGCCAGTGGTATTACGAGTGTGACTGCGGTTTCCGGTTAGGGCATACGGTTGCGAAAGTGCCGCTTTCGGAAGAAATCATAAAAGAGCTGTTGGAAACCGGAAAGACAAAGGAAAAAGTGACCGGATTTACCTCAAAAGCAGGAAATGTATTTGATGCCTGTTTAAAATATGAGGACGAGCGAATCAGCTTTGATTTTGACAATCCGGGAAGCGAGCCTCAGCAAAAACAGGAGACAGAGGGGCAATCAGAAGTGCAGGCGGAACAGACACCGGATGGAGCAGACGATTTTTATGCTGCGATGGCGAATGAAGCTGCGGCATTTCAGGAACAGGAAGCTGCAGAATGGATGGCAGGAAGTAATTTTTTAGATGAATTTATGCCGTAAAATATAATATATTCGATGATTATAGCCTGCTTTTTTCAATCGTCGAATATTGTTTTGACAGATCTGTGAAAACGTTTTACAATACAATTAATATGCGAACAGGAATGTCAGAATCATGATGGATCCATATCCATGTGGCAGAGGCATCCTAGGATGGAGGAAAAGATGGAAAACGCAAAAATCAGCAATTTATACGATTTAAATGAAACGATCGCAAAAGAATATTTAGAACAGTTTACATATCCGTGGGAGGCTTTACAAGGAATCAATGATTTTATCAAAAAACTTGGACCGACATTAGATCCGGAAAAGTTTGAGCAGAGAGGCGAAAACATCTGGGTGGCAAAGAGCGCAAAGGTTGCACCGACCGCATGCTTAAACGGACCGCTGATCATTGACGAGGATGCGGAAGTCCGCCATTGTGCATTTGTCCGGGGCAGTGCGATCGTCGGAAAAGGTTCCGTTGTCGGTAATTCAACCGAACTGAAAAATGATATTATTTTTAATTCCGTTCAGGTGCCACATTATAATTATGTCGGCGATTCTATTCTTGGTTATAAATCACATATGGGTGCGGGTTCGATCACATCAAATGTGAAATCTGATAAGACACTGGTCGTTGTAAAAGACGGCAATAAGAAGATTGAGACCGGATTAAAGAAGTTTGGTGCCATGCTTGGGGATTTTGTGGAAGTTGGATGCAACTCTGTATTAAATCCTGGAACAGTGATCGGCAGACATACCAATGTATATCCTCTTTCGAGTGTCAGAGGAGTGATCCCGGCAAACTCAATTTTTAAGAAGCCGGGCGAGGTTGTACAGAAAAAAGAAGCATAATATTCTTAAACTTAAGATCCGGACAGGTCGGATAAGTTATGGCAGAAAATATTGATCATATTTTAAGTACAGGGAGATAAAATATATGGAAGAAGAAAAGAAATATATTTATAATGATAAAGCGGAACGGATCAGAAAGATGAATCGGTTCTATATAGGTGCAACCATATTTCTTGGAATATTGTTTTTACTGTATCTGTGGCTCCGCATGGCAAATCAGAATCTGGTAAATGCAGTAGTATATGGGAATACTGTATTAATAATAGGCGCATCAGTTTTGAACACGATTATTTATCATAAAGATCATGCAACAGCAAAATTAAAAGTGATTGCTACGCTTGAGATGGGATTAGAGTATCTGTTAGTCGGAGTACAGACAGATGCACATTTTATTACGTATGTACTGATCATTTTAGTTGCGTTACAGATTCCGTACTATGATGAAGGTGGATTAAAAAGAACCTGTGTGGGAGTGAGTATTCTCTACGTGATCGTTACGATTGTTCAGGGAATAAAGGGTATTACTGTATTGAACGTGGATACAATATGTTCTGTGATCGGCGTGCTTGGCGTTTTATTTATGGTTTCAAGAATTGGAAAGATCACATTATTGTTTAACGCAGATGCGCTTGGATCCATAGATGAGGAACACAAAAAGCAGAATGAAATTTTACAGGGAGTGCTTGAGATTTCCAAAACTGTTCAGGAAGAATCAGTTAAGAGCAGCAGCCTGATCGGAAAACTGGTCGAGACGACCAATTCTGTAACTGGCAGTATGCAGGAGATTACAACGGCTTCCGGAATGAATGCAAACAGCATCGAAGAACAGAATACCATGACTGCAACGATCCAGGATGCGATCGAGGAAACAAGTGAGCGTTCAAAACAGATGGTGGATATTGCAATGAATTCAAATGACAGCATTCAGGAAAATATGCGTGTGATGGATGCGTTGAAAGATCAAGCAGAGCAGATCACAAATACAAATCATGATGTTACTGAGGCAATGACCAAACTTCAGGATAAGACAAAAGAAGTAGAAGAGATTGCAGGTATGATCTTAAATATTTCAAGTCAGACGAACCTGCTGGCGTTAAATGCATCTATTGAGAGTGCACGTGCCGGAGAAGCCGGAAGAGGTTTTGCGGTTGTAGCAGAGCAGATCAGACAGCTTGCGGAACAGACAAAAAATTCGACGGAAGAGATCACGAGAATTACAAACGAACTGAATGCAAATGCAAATGATGTGGTTGTATCAGTAGAAGGTTCTGTACAGGCAACGGAAGATCAGAAAGAAAAGATTCTTGCTGCGTCAGAAACATTTAATCTGCTTAATAAAAATATAGGTGAGCTGGTTGCCCATATTGAAGAGGTCAATAAAAAGGTAAGCGGACTTTCAGATTCCAACAATAAGATTGTGGTAAACTGTTCCCAGCTTTCGGCAGCTACAGAGGAAGTTACTGCAAGTGCAGAGCAGGTACATGCGCTGAGTGAGGAAAACCTTGGTGTTGCTAAACAGGTTCAGGATGCGGTAGAAAAAATCCATGGTACAGCAGAAGATATAAAAAAGTTTTTGCATTGACAGCAGATAGGGGAATGCTATATGAAAAATAAAGTGTGGTTGATGACAGCCGCACTTTTGCTTTTTACAGCAGGGTGTGGTAAAACAGATCTGACAGAGAGTAAAATAAACGGAGATGAGCAGAAAACAATAGAAAGCCGGGAAATGGAAGAAACAACAGAAAAGGACGAAAACGCATCCGGGGAAAAGAAAATTGTGACAGAAAATGAAAACACGGAGTCACAGGATAATGGGGAAAGTTATACCTGGAAGGATGTTACATTACAGTTCCCGGAAAACTGGAAAGACAGGTATGTTATTGAGGAAGATGAAAACGGTTTTACGGTTTTTCAAAAAGCTTCTTATGAAAAAGGAAACGGAATGGGATACCTTTTTGGTATTTTGAAAGACACAGAATGGTATCCGGATGCGGCAGGCGTAAGTATTTTAGGATATACGGATGATGGTGTGTTGTATGAACTTGCAGTACCAACGGATGTGAGCTGTGATGTTGAGAATGAAACAGTTCTTAATGAGTATCAGAAAATGATGCAGCAGTCGGATACGATTGTAAAGAATGTAAAAATTGATGCCGGAAATCTGCATATGGATGCAGATCAGTATATCATTCCTGTCAGCATGATAATGACACTCAAGACAGATCAGCTTGTAAATATGTCAGACAATGATCTGTGGCTGGCGCGCAATGAGATCTATGCAAGACATGGACGCGGTTTTTCAAATGAGTATCTGCAAAGTTATTTTGATTCATGCTCATGGTATGAAAAAAGTGGAGAGCCAGATATATTTGATGAATCTGTGCTGAATCAGACGGAGAAAGATAACCTGAAAGTAATTCAGGAAGCAGAAACGGCATATGCAGACGAACATCCATATCCGAAGGAGTATAAAACAGGGCAGAAAATCGTGGCGGATATCAATGGAGACGGCAGAGAAGAAGAAATCCGTTATGACGTGAAAGAGAGCGGGGATTATGCAGGTTATTCCTGTGTTCTTACGATTGACGGAACTGCATATGAACTGTGTGAATATGCAGTTATGGTGACGCCGGAAACGGAATGCTTTTATATTACAGACATTGCTGAATATGATAATTCACTGGAAATCGCCGTATTAGATGATGGACCAAGTGCTGATTATGTAACTTATTTTTACCGGTATGACGGAAATACGCTGGAGTTTGTCGGAGAAGTGGGTGGCTTTCCTTTTAAGGAACAAAATGACGGAATTAATGGTTTTACCGGGCAAAACGGAATTTTTGGAACAATTCGCACAGACATCCTTGAGACCGCATATCTCGATGGCTACTGGTGGTATGACAGCGATGCGCGGAAGTTGGAATATATGGATGACGGTGTGCATAAATATCAGTATTTTACACCACATAAACTATATGTGGATCTTCCGCTGTGGAAGTCTATGGATCAGACTTCGGACCAGGTGACAGTTTCGGCTGGGCAGAATGTATTTTTTATCAGTTCCGATGCAAAAGAATGGATCTATGTGCGTGCAAAGGACGGAACAGAAGGATATATCCATGTAGATGGGGAAAATGTCAGCAATGTCGGCAGACCCGGAACAGAAGTTTTTTCAGAGTTAAATTATTTTGACTAGTGTATAAAAACAAATACATGGAATAAAGATAATTTTTTTCGATTAGGACTTGTAGATTTCAACAAAATGTGCGAAAATAGGTAAGGTATGTTAAATGTATAACAAAGTCTGATACATACAGTTCTATTAAGTGAAAGGAGTCTTAAAATGATTTACACTAAGGAAGTCGAAAACATGTGTCCTGTAGCAAAGGGCGCAAAACATGAACCAGCTCCAATTCCGGAAGAAGGCAAATGGGTTCATTCTAAAAAAATTGAAGATATTTCAGGTTTTACACACGGTGTTGGCTGGTGTGCTCCACAGCAGGGTGCCTGCAAGCTTTCATTAAACGTAAAAAATGGTGTAATCGAAGAAGCTTTAGTTGAGACAATCGGATGCTCTGGTATGACACATTCCGCAGCTATGGCAGCAGAAGTATTACAGGGCAAAACAATTCTTGAAGCATTGAACACAGACCTTGTTTGTGATGCAATCAATACAGCAATGAGAGAGTTATTCTTACAGATCGTTTATGGTCGTACACAGAGTGCATTCTCTGATGACGGTCTTGCAATCGGTGCTGGTCTTGAGGATTTAGGTAAAGGACTTCGTTCCCAGGTTGGTACAATGTACGCTACCAAAGAGAAAGGTGTTCGTTACTTAGAGATGGCAGAAGGTTATGTAACCGGTATTGCTCTTGATGAGAATAACGAAGTTATCGGATATCAGTTCGTTTCTCTTGGAAAAATGACTGACTTCATTAAAAAAGGCGATGATCCTAACACTGCATGGGAAAAAGCAAAAGGACAGTACGGCCGTGTGGCAGATGCTGTTAAAATCATCGACCCGAGAGAAGAGTAGGAAAGGAGACGGACGAAAATGGCATTATTTGAAGGATATGAAAGAAGAATTGACCAGATCAACGCTGTGTTAAACAGCTATGGTATCAGCTCTATCGAAGAAGCTGAAAAAATTACAAAAGATGCTGGACTTGATGTTTACGATCAGGTAAAGAAAATCCAGCCAATCTGTTTCGAGAACGCTTGCTGGGCTTACACTGTAGGTGCTGCAATCGCAATCAAAAAAGGATGTACAAGAGCCGCTGATGCTGCTGCAGCAATCGGTGAGGGACTTCAGGCATTCTGTATTCCAGGTTCTGTTGCAGACCACAGAAAAGTAGGTCTTGGACATGGTAACCTTGGTAAAATGTTATTAGAGGAAGAGACAGAGTGCTTCTGCTTCTTAGCAGGACATGAGTCATTTGCAGCTGCTGAGGGTGCAATCGGTATCGCTGAGAAAGCAAACAAAGTACGTCAGAAACCATTACGTGTTATCTTAAACGGACTTGGAAAAGATGCTGCTCAGATCATCTCCCGTATCAACGGATTCACATTTGTTGAGACACAGTATGATTACAAAGCTGCAAAATTAAATGTTGTATATGAGAAAGCATATTCTAACGGACTTCGTGCAACTGTAAAATGCTACGGTGCAGATGACGTTCAGGAAGGTGTTGCAATCATGCATCATGAGAATGTTGGTGTATCCATCACTGGTAACTCTACAAACCCAACACGTTTCCAGCACCCGGTTGCAGGTACATACAAAAAAGAATGTATCGAGCAGGGTAAGAAATACTTCTCAGTTGCTTCCGGC
>ULXP01022379.1_pt1 | contig 14600 bp, 16 predicted proteins | sample 1961351 | NCBI WGS metagenome assembly ULXP01 (sample SAMEA4835840, study PRJEB28245) | human gut metagenome | biome: gut microbiome; material: fecal sample | place: Denmark | collected 2008 | reverse complement strand
ACCCCGGTTTTGTAACACGTCCGACACCATATCCCCCGTCGATCACGATTTTCTGTAAGCACGCGGACTGCCCTTTTTGCAGCATGCCACCGTCAATCCTTGAAACCGCTGCCACGATATGTGCCCCCGTCGTAATGTCAGGGTCATCTCCTCCATCTTTGATCACAGCACAGCTCACTGCAGTTTCACTGCGGTGGATATCCGTGATCTTAGCATGATACCAGATTCCTTTTGGCGTCTCAATCTCTATCTCATTTTTTATTTTTCCGGTGATCAGCATATATGCCGCCGCTTTTGCCGCCGCTGCCGCGCAGCTTCCGGTCGTAAATCCATAGCGCATGGGGTTCTCCTTTTTCATTTACAAGAATCTTCGTGACATCAGGCAAAAATCTATACCTATCATTTATAAATGGCTGTTTGCACAAAACTGCCAGCCACAATCTATCAATCCACCCTTTTCGCTGCATCCTCCCGCCGCACTTCATATAACAGCGCATTACAGATCGCAGCAGCCACATTGCTGCCTCCTTTTCTTCCCCGGTTCACGATACACGGCACATCGGTGTGCAGGATCATTTCTTTTGCCACCTCCACATTGACGAATCCAACCGGAACTCCGATAATAAATGCAGGGCGGTAAATTCCATCACAAATCAGTTCATACAAACGGATCAGTGCAGTCGGAGCATTGCCGATGGCAAATATGACCGGCTTGCTCAGTTTTGCCGCATGTTCCATGGAAACGACTGCCCTTGTCACCTTGCGTTCTTTTGCCTCTCCTGCAACCTCCTCATCTGCCATAAAACAGTGCGCCATTCCGCCATATGCCTCAAGCACTTTTTTGTTGACTCCGGATAGCGCCATGTTTGTGTCTGTCACAATGTCCGCCCCTGCGCGGATCAGGTGTTTTGCGACCGCCACCGCATTCTCCGAAAAAGTGAGCGTATCCGCGTATCCGAAATCTGCACTCGTGTGGATCACGCGTTTGGTCACCGGCTCCTGTTCTCTCGGGATCATGATCCCCCGTTCTTCCAGTTCTTTTGTGATGATTGCAAAACTTCGTCCCTCGATCTCTCCCGGCAGTACAAATTCTACTGCGCCTGTTTTGTGTACAAGTTGGGCTGTTGCTCCATTTTTGCCGGCAGACTCCTGCTCTTTTACTCTGTCATTTTTTTCTTTTGACTTCTCTTTCATCAGGTCCATGCGTTCTACTGCCTGCGCATTTCCATGGATTTCTCTTAATACATCTGCAAATATCCGGTCCTGTTCTTCCGATTTTACCGCGATCCGGTAATAACCTCTCTGGAGTCCCCGGAAATTACTACAGTCACGAATCAAAATGCCGCGCTGTAAAAAAAGTTCATACAGCTTTTTTTCACTGTAAAACAACAGATAGTCTGCGTCGGAATCAAACACGTTACATCCTGCCGCCTTTAATTCTTCACGCAAAAACAGCCTTTGCGTCTGTATACAGACCACAGCGCATGCAACATATTCCTGCTCTTTTATTGCAGCGACTCCTGCCCTTTGGGCAAATACCGAAAGATTCCACTCCGGCAGCTGCAATCTGATCTTTTCCGCCAAAGTTTGTTCACAAATCAGATACCCAAGCCGTACCCCCGGAATCGCATATAGTTTAGTAAATGCACGCACTACGACCACATTCGGAAATTCATCTAACTGATTTAAAAAGGAATGTGTCATTTCTTTTCCGGTCAGTTCCATAAAACACTCATCCAGCATCAGCGTAATGTCACACTGTCTGCATTTTTCTGCAATTTTAAAAATCAGTTCCGGCTCAACCAGATTTCCGACCGGATTATTTGGATTTGCCAAAAACACCAGAGAAATGCTCTCGTCTAACGCATCAAGGATCCGTTCGGTCAGGCAGAATTTTTCCTCTTTTTTCATCTCATAAAAAATAACTTCACAGTCCATCGCCTTTGCCGCCTCTTCATATCCTAAAAAGGATGGCACCGGGATTAGTATTTTGGATGGTTTTACTGCGTGTAAAACAGCATGGAACAATTCTGATGCACCATTTCCAAACACAAGCCGTTTTTCTGATATCCTCAATCGTTCTGCAACTGCCTTGGTAAGTTCCTGTGCATGGATATCAGGATAATGTTCCGCCTCCTCCACCGCCTGATGAAGGGCTTCCCTTACCGAATCCGGCATTCCAAGCGGATTGGTGTTCACCGAAAAATCCAGTCTTATCTGATTGCGGTATATGTCTCCTCCGTGGTACTGCATTCCTTTATTTCTCACTTTCTATGATCTGTTCTTTTATTTTCGGACATTAGATGATTTGTCATTTCAAATATATCATTCGTATTCAGAGTATAACACAAAGTGCCGTCTGTACACAATTTTTTGTGTTACAGACGGCACTGATCATATCCTGTTTAACAATATTCTGCCCACTTCATTTTTTCCATATCTACATACACAGACTCTCCATCGGTAATGGAAAAATCAGGAACACCCTGACTGGTACCGCGCATAAAATCCATAAAATCATCCTTGTCGATCTTATCGTCTAAAAAATCTCTCCAGAAATTTTCATGCGCTGCGAAACGCAGATTCCAGTCGGACGGAAACTGACCGATCAATGACATGACCTTTTCATACTGTTCCCTGTTTTCAAAAGAAATGGACCACTCATAGCCTTCTGTCTGTCCCACTTTCCGACAGAAAATACCATTCTCGGTATACCAGGTGATATATCGGATATCCTCTTCATCCGGCTGACCGGCGGGATATGTACAGGATGTGGAATCTGCCGTGAGCAGATCACCTTCCTTCTCCTTTTCCAGCTCTTCTGCCGCTCTTTTTTCCTGTTCTTCCTCCATCAGTTTCCGAATCGCATCTTCTAAGGAATCGAATTTGCTGAGAAATTCATCCCACTCTTTCTCTGTAAAGGACTGTGAACCGATCTGATAGGAATTTTCCGTTTCACCATTTTTGATCTTTGTAAAGATCTCCTCTGATTTTTCTTTTAAAAGCTTTGCATATTTTTCGCTTAAACTTTCCGTTAGCATTCCCTTGTCATCGTCTGTTCCAAGTGCCTCATCCATGGTGTCTTCTTTTCTTTCTTTCTCGGTCTTTGGCTTATTCTTCTCTGCCTCTTTGGCTCGTTTCTCAGCCTCTTCCTCCGCCTCGTCCATGATATGGAACATCTGCGAGTTGTTATACTCCTGCTTTGCCGCAGCGATCTCATCCTCATAGGTATGATACATTTCCAGTTTTTTGGCAATGTCCTCTAGCGTTTCGGTTTTCATATTTTTCAGATTTTCTTTCTGTGCCTCAAAAAATGCAACCCTGTTGTCCCGCTCTGACTGTCTCTCCATTTTTTCTTTCGTGCTCTTTAACATATTCGGATTCGGATGTAAAATCCCAGACAATTGTTTTGAAAAATTGATCGTGTAACTCATTTTTACCCCCGGTATTACAAATCTTCAACATCAATGTTTCTTCTGTTAATATCGTCATTTCTGCCATTTTATTTAATTAAAAAAGGTGTATGGTTTGCATTTTTATACATTCCATACACCTTAAATCATTTCTTTATTCTTTCGGCAGCTATCTACCTGTACTCCGCAGCTACCTCCAGATAACTTCGTTTTCCTCTGATATAATCTGCATATGCAAGTTCCGGATCTTTGCCCTTAAATACGGTGCAAAGTCCACACATATCGCAGTCTGCAATACACGGAAAGGTATCTTTGATATATTGTCTTCTTTCCTCTTCTGTGGAGGATGCTATCTCTGGCGGTCTCATACTGCACCTACTTTACCAGACCGGAATTGCTTCTGTATTCTTCATTGATCTCGCGCAGTTCCTTTTCGCCATTGATGTATGGCTCATAAAATGCATCGACAGAGCCTCCGCCTAAATTGTCGCAGCCATTGCAGAAATCACAAGCTCCGCCACACTGGTTCAGTCCTTCCTGTACAATACGGATTCTTTCCTCTCTTGTTGTGTCTTTGATCAGTATGCTTTTTATTTCCATGGTTTTCCTCCCTTATCACAGATAATTCGTTATCTGCTCTGCCGCTTCTTCCATCTTTATCTGTGTCTGAAGCGTCTTGTCACGGGAAACCACCTCGACGACTCCCTGTTTGATATTTCTTGGACTCACAATGACACGGAGCGGAATGCCTAGCAGCCCATGATCGGTGTTTTGCTCTCCCCATTCTGATCCACATAGGTCATGTTCATAGCTTTCGTATATTTGTCTCCGAGCTGGAAGATGTTTCCGACCTCGATTCCTCTGGAAATACGGATCGTCTTTTTCCCGCATTTCGGGCAGATACCACCTTCATATGCCTTTGCAAAATCATGATATTTTGCATCCGGCACATCTCTTTGCATATCAAGTCCCTTGTAATGGTACTCGTCCTCATTTGCACCACAGGAAAGGTTATTTCTGTTTTCGAGTGATCTGTCATATAAAACAATGGAATCCCCATTTATTTTCAATCCAACCGGTCCGATATAACCTGCATTTAATCCACATTCTTCCGTAATCACAGCCGGATGTATCTCATCTTTTAAATAGTTGACCAGTTTTGTCTCGTTAATTTCAAGATCCCCCCGGATAAATACGACCACATAAGTATCATCCGAATTTTATTTGCGCGAAAATCACATTCATCACACAATACGATAGAATCTTCTCCAACCGGCGTAAGAAGCATAAATTCATGGGAAAGACTTCCTCCCACAGTCTGCCGGTCTCTCACGAAAACGCTCTCCGATTAATTTTTCTAATTTCATTGTATGCCTCCTCATAATAGAATCCTATAAATTAAAAAAAGTCCCAAGCTGTATCAAAATACAACTTAGGACGAATTTCTTTAATCCGCGGTACCACCTAACTTCAGGATGTTCCTGCACTCCGGTACAAATTTTCATTGATACCTTATCTCTGTAACAGGAGAACCAGGCATAGCCTAATAAATCACATTCGGTATGCAGCTCCATGACCGGTTCATCATGTTCCGTGAAAGACTCGCACCTTTTTGTCTTCTCTCTGAACACTTTCCATGATTACTATTTCACTTCTTCGCATTAATCGTACTGTAGCATTTTACATGTAGATTGTCAATCCTATTTTTCGGCAGTCAGATGACACCGCATCTTTTTCTCCGAATTGACTGTCACTGCCGTAAATCCGGCTTTTTTCACCATATCCAGATACTCCTGCTTCTTATAGATTTTTACATCTCCATGTCCACAGAGACGCGCAAGCGGAAGTTCAATGTGGTTCATCAGCCACACTATAATATCTGAAGATGTGTAATCCCTCAAAATCAGGCATCCGTTTTTTCTTAATACCCTGTGCACACTGTCAAAGAACGCCTGCGGATCGGGATAATGATGAAAACTGTTCGTGCAGATCACAACATCGAATGAACCATCCGGGAACGGCAGATTCTCACAGTCCCCCACGACAAATTCAGCATTGTGCAGTTTCTTTTCTTTCGCTTTTTCAATCATTCCCGGTGTCAGATCCAGTCCTGTATAATGCTTATCCGGGTACTTCTCACATAAAATCTCAATCATCGGTCCGGTACCACACCCACAGTCAAGCAAATCCGTAAATTTTCTGTCTTTCAACGCGGAAAGTATCTTCGGATAATCATATTTGCACATTTCATAAATTCCTGCATGACCGGAATCATAGACTCTGGCAGCTTTTGTAAACTCCTTTACAGACATTTCCTTGTATTCTTTTGACGTCATTCCCATAATAATCCTCTCTTTCTGATACATTTATCACAAAAAAATTATCATAAAACAAATAGCCATAGTTAGCTTTTTCTAACCATGGCTATTTTACCATATATAAAGAGATATGAAAACTAATGTTTTATTTTTATCATATGATTCTATGTCTGAGCATGGTGAGCGAGGTTGCAAAAAAACTTGTGATAATCGAGATCGTACTAAATACGATATTCGGTGTATTAAGTTTTGCAAGAATCAGATAAATCGTCGTTGCAACATTTGAAATAAACACAATCGCAAGCGATCCCATCCAAAGGATCCATTCTCTTTTCGACAGTGCCTTTATTGGATTATTCAATTTTTATTCTCCTTTTAAATCTCTAATATTTTTTTAAGATCTAAAAGGAATCTCCGGATCTAATATCGGTATATTTCTCTTATTGAAAATCATGTTTTTTCCCAATCACAAATGTTATATGCAGGCATATTGACTCTCTTGCGCCCGGCAGTCTTTATTGTCACAACTTCCACCCATGACAAACCAATTATTTTTAAAAAGAAAAACCGGATGCAGTCCAAGGGAGTACCGTCTTAAAAAAGCATTATCACAAGTCCTAAAATAACCAGTATCACACCCGTTGCACGATTCAATGTCTTCGGTGCTGCTTTGTTTGCAAAAACAGCCGCGATCCTTGCCCAGATCAGTGTGAATACAACACATAAGATCAATACAGTCCAGTCCGGCGCACCACCGATTGCAAAGTGCGAAGCTGCTCCTGTAAGAGCTGTAAAAGTCATGATAAACACACTCGTTCCAACGGCTGTCTTTAATTCATATCCAAGCACAGAGGTCAGGATCAGAAGCATCATCATACCGCCGCCTGCGCCGATAAAACCACAGATAAATCCAATGAGGATACCGCATACAACAGACTGCACTGCCCGCTTCTTTGCTGACACGCCCTGCATTGCCTCTTTTGTGGTCATGACCGGGCGCACGATAAATTTAATTCCTAAAAGAAATGTCATAAAGACGGAAAAATTACCCATCGTCGCGGACGGAACCAGACTTGACACATAGCTTCCCACAACGGTAAATACAAGCACACTCACCATCATGATGATACCGTTTCGGATATCGAGATTTTTATTTTTTCCGTATGTATACGCCGACACCGCACTTGCAAGCACGTCCGAGGATAATGCGATTCCCACCGCCATATACGGATCCATCCCTAGAAATGTGATCAGCATTGGACTGATGACCGCCGCGGCGCTCATTCCCGCAAAACCGGTTCCAAGCCCTGCCCCCATACCTGCAAAAAAAGTAACGATTATTGTAAGTAACATGTTCATGTCAGTGCTCCCCTTTCAGCATTTCATCCAGATTCTTTTCAATCTGGTTGAGGATCTCTGCCATCTTTTTCCGTTTCTCCTCATCCACGCCAGACAGTATCTGTTCCACAAAATCCTGCTGCAGTTTTTTCCCGTTTTCGATCACAGGATCTGCTTTTTTCGTGCAGATCAGCTCGACTTTTCTCCGATCACCCTCCACTGCTTTCCTCTCAAGGTATCCATCCCGCACCAACTTCTCAACATTGACAGAGACAAGGTTCGCCTTTATTTTCCGTACTTCCACAATATCACTCGCCGTTTTATAATCCGGGTTATTTGCCAGAAACATCAGGATATCAAACGCAGTCTGTGGCAGTTTCAGTTCCCTGCAGAGTGTCTTGCAGGTCGCACTGTACGCCAGTGACATTTTGTGGGCAAATTCAATACTCATATTTATCATGATCCGCCCCCATTTACTTCTTTTTTGTATTGTTCATTTTTGAAGTAATTATATAGTATTTTTCCAAAATGTCAAGACTGGATTTTTCTCTCTTAATCTTCCTCCCTTGTGATATTTCTCACCCAGATATACTTTTTATAATGCAGATAAACCGCCGGTATCTTCACGATCTCATCCAGATTGACAATGCAGTATACCACCATGACTGGGAGTTTTAATGCAAACGCTGCCAGAAATCCTTTGTGAGCAGCCGGTCTGCGGGAACAAACATTTTTTTCCAGATGATCTGCCCCCGCCCCGCAAGCGAGACCGCCGACAGCGATGTTTGACTGACTGCCCCCAACATCATAAGATCCGGATTCCAAAATGTTGGCAGAACATACATTTTACGTTTTCATATTTGAATCACCCTGCCTGTCGTCGCATTTACCCTATGCGAAATGGAGATCACCGTCCGGTTCTCACTTACCCGTTTTAATGCCTGCAAAACTTCTTTTTCGGTCTGTGCATCCAGGTTTGCCGTGATCTCATCTAAAAGGAGCAGTTTCGGTTTTGCAGCCGCCGCGCGGGCGATCGATAACAGCTGCCACTGTCCCTGTGAAAAAATTTCATCGGCACATAGTGTATCGTAACCGTTTTCTAAACTCATGATCGTATCGGAAAGCCCTGTCATCTTTGCTGCTGCACAAACATCCTCCATGGTAATGGACGGATCATACAGTGTAATCTGCTCTTTTACTGTACCCGGAACCATATGGAAAGACTGCTCCACATAACCGAAAAGGTGCCGTTTTTCTTCGTCCGGGATATCTTTCGCCGGGTTTCCCTGAATCAGCACACTGCCCTCCTTTGGCTCATAAAGCCCCAGTAACAGCTTGAATATCGTACTTTTTCCCGCACCGGTACGACCGGAAAGTGTAACCTGTTCTCCTTCTTTTACCTGAAAACTGAGACCATTTAACACATTTTGTTCTTCGTAGGCAAATGTCACATTCCGAAACTCCACAAACGCTGTGTCAGTTTTTTGGGGATTTTCTTTTTTATAACCGGCCTTTTCCGGTAATTCTTCCAGATTGAAAAATTCATTAATCCTGTGCACACCAGCCACGGCAGACTGTATAGTCTGGATTTCCATTCCAAGGCTCTCCACCGGTGAAAAAATCTGCGAAATATAGTTCATGACCGCGACTGCCGTACCAGCCGACATTCCAAATAAATTTAATACATTTGCATTACCGGATGCCGAGAATAGCATGACAACTGCCACAACTACCGCATTTAGAATCAGAATGACCGGCGAATAGATCGCATCATAAAAATTGGTTTTCTCCATGGCACGGTAACTCTCTCCAATATAGGTATCATAGCGCCCTGCCATATAGTTTTCCCTGCCAAGGCTCCGAATCGTTCTTATATTGTGAAGTGTCTGCGGCACATGACCGGAGGCTCGGCTGACGGCGCGCCGGTTTTCAATCTGTGCAGTCAGCATATTTTTCTGCACAATGCGTGTAAACCAGAACAGAAACGGAAGCAATACGAAAAGTACAATGGCAAGCCCCTTATTCCGAAACCAGATGACTGCAAGAATACTAATGATCTTGCACGCATCGGCAAACATGCTGATGATGCCTGACGTAAACAGATTCTCTACCGTATCGACATCCCCGACAAATCCAGAAACAACAGCCCCCGGCTCCTGATGTGTCATCGCATCCGCTGTCATATCTGTATATTTGTCCATCAGACTGCTTCTCAATGCATGCGTGATCTTCTGCCCAAACACGATCAGCAGTCCTTCTCTTGAACTTTCCAGTGCACCTGTGAGCAGCGTAAATCCAAAATAAGATATAATCAGATAAAATGATACCACATTTCCCGCTGTCATGGTATCAATGATAGTTCCAAGAATAAGTGGAGGCAGGAGTGCTGTCAGAATCGCACCGGCCACTGCACACACAATTCCTGCGGAAAGCCACTTTTGTTTTTTTACCGTCTGCCACATCACACTGCCTATATTTTTACTGCTATGCATTTCGTTATGCGTTTCATTATGTGTTTCGCTATGCATTCTGCCCGCCCCCTTTCTTTCCGGCATTGTTCTGCTTCAACTTATTCCTTTGTGTCACTACTTTTTGTGTTTGGTACGTTTTTTCTGCCGGAAGATTTTCTTTTCCCGCATTTACTTTCTCCGCCGTACTGCCCTTCGTCTGCTCCTCATAGAGTTTTGCGTATTCCGGATACTTTTCCATGATTTCCTCATGCGTGCCGACCGCCGCATGCCTGTGCTCCATCCAGATCACCTGATCCATTTCCGGGAAAAGGTAAAGTCTGTGGGATAACAGGATCACGATACTGTCTGACGCCATCGCTTTTAAGTTATCATACACTTCCCGCTCGGTATTCCGGTCAAGTGCAGAAAACGGATCATCTAAGATCAGTACTGGTCTTTTATGGCACAAAGTTCTTGCAAGTGCAAGACGCTTCGCCTGTCCACCGGAAAGTCTGACGCCTCCGTTTCCCACAACCGTATCAATTCCCTGTTCCATCTCTGTAACTTCTTTGTCAAAACATACCGCTTTCAGGTATGTTTCTGCATTCTCATTTTCCCCCATCAGGATATTATTTTTTATACTGTCGTCAAATAATTCCGGATCGTGTCCTAAATAGCCAATGGTTCCTGTCAGCATACTATTTTCCATCTGTTTTAACTCTCTGCCTGCAAAACAGATGCTTCCCTCATAAGGATATTCGCAGAGAAATGTCTTGCCAAAGGTAGATTTGCCGGACGCGACCGCACCGGTAACGCCGATGATCTGCCCCGGTTCTGCCGAAAATATGATATCTTCATAGATCTTTGTGCTGCCCGGATATGCAAAGCCTAAATTGGAAACCTCCAGTCCGCCCGGCTTTTGCACTTTACTTTCACTTTCATCTTCCACACATATCATAAGCGGTTTGATTCTCTTCCAGGAAACCTGTGCCTTATGGACTGCATTAAAAATTTTTGCTGCACTTGAAGATTTTACCGAAAGTTTGGTAAAGCAGGTGAGAAATGTGGTAAATGCCGCAACGTCCCAAACTCTCCAGCCACTTCCAAGCACATTTTTACTTCCAAAATATAAAATAAAAATGACACCCGCCATCGAGATGACACGATAGATTGGTGGGAATGCCGCACTCCATATATTTGCCCGCACCGCAGACTTTTCGTAAGCGGAAAGATTTTTTTCATATGCATCTTTTCGTTCCTGCTCACAGCCATAGACACGGTAAGTAACCGCATTGGATGCACGGTCTAACGTAGCTGCACTCAAAATCCCGGACTGCTCTTTATAAGCCGCTCCTGTCCGCTGCACAATCCCCTTCATCTTTTCTGCCAGAAAATAAGAAACCGGCGGGAACAGCATACTTAATACGGCAAGTTTCCAGTCATAAAAAAGAAGCATCCCGGCATACGCAAGCAAAGCTACCCCTGTATCAAATATTTCCGTCGTAAATTTCCGCATGCCCTCCGCACAGTCATCCACATCCAGAATTGCTTTTGTCATGACATTTCCGGCACCTTCCTCCTCTAATTCTGCCCTGCTCTTATGCACAAGACTGTCATACAGAACATGTTTCATACGCCGGTTGACATTGTTTGCAAAACGTCTCACATAAAAACGCTTGATATATCTACAACTCTGCACCACTGCGATCGCGATCACATAAGCTGCGACCAGTTTTCCCATGTCCGGAAATCCTGCCCTGCCGCCAAGGATATCTACCAGACATCCCGCCATTTTTCCTTCAAACCATGGTCCTGCGAGAAGACCTAAATTGTAGATCAGCCCGGAGACCGTCACCGCAAGAAGAACTTTCCACTCCATTTTAAAATAGGAAATCACACGGTCTGCCTCAAATTTTTCTTTTTCATTTCCAGTATTTTTTCTGTCATAATTATCACGCATCTGTCTCACCATCCGTTTCTGATCCCTCATTTTCTCCTGGTTCCACAAGCTGCGATACGTCTTTAAACTCTGCTCTGTGCTGCTCCTTCGACCGCCAGTAAAGTTTATCTAACGTCTCAAGAAATGCCGCTTTTTCCTCTTCCGGCAGTTCCGCTAAAAGCCATTCGTAAAACACGCTCTCAATAGATGCCTTTGAATTTTTTAACTGTTCTGCTTTGTCTGTTGCATACAAAAGGTGGCTCTTAAATTTTTGATTGGCAAATTGCACAAAGCAGTGCCTATTTTGTTCCGTTGTCCGAAAATAAGAAAATCTAAGTCTGCCTGTGTTAAATTCTCTCAAAGTGACGTGTACGTCGTCCGTACAGAGGGCTTTCATAACCTAAAACCTGATATTCCATAAAACTCACCTCTTTATCAACTTATGAGTTTTCAACTTACGAGTTTATCGGATTTTCCAGCGCAAGCATGATCTTTATTTCCCAAAACTATGCAAAGGGAGATATAAAACGTACGAAAAAGGTGTACCTGACATCCGTATTGACAGTGCTGATTCTTAGGGAACTGTCCGGCTTTACCGTTCTTCTTTATAGGTATCTTTCCGGTTTAATAGTTTTTGTATTTCCCTGTTTTTTTCTGACCAGTCTTTATTCATCGCATTCTACCTTTCTTAACTATCAAAATGCAAACGGGAATTCAACTTCTTCTCCTACTGAGAAAACAGACTCTCCGGATATTTCAGTAATTTTAAAACTCGCGCCATCCCATCCATTGATTTTGATAATGCCTTTTACACTCCCATCATCTGATGTGAAATCCAGTTCTCCGTTTCCATTGTCAGCAAAGTTTCCTTCCATCTCACCTTCTCTGTAAATGGAGATAACTGCTTCATCATCTCCTTCTAACCCCTGTCTGGTGATCAGTGAACTGTAGACACTTCCGGTTCCCTGATTGTCTACAAACAAACCATACTTTTCTGATTTTTCTGGCATGACAAAGGATTCACCCCTGATCTTTGCCAACTCATTTGCAATAACATAAGCTCTGTTTTTCGTAATCTCCTCCAGATACGAATTTTGGAGAAGCGGATACATACTGCCATTTTCCTCGCTAGAACCGATATCCAATAATGTTACTTCTTCCTTCATAGCAATCCAGTTCCTCTGTTCTGCAAGAATCTTCTCCTTTGTCTGCGAATCGGCAGAATCACAAAATCTGTTCCAAAGGCTGTTCAACTCCGTATCCCATATTTCATAAAACCATTTAGATGACAGATTCATTTCTCCCTGAGTACCAGCTGCCTGTGCTAACGGGGTGTACTTTTTTATAATCTTTTCAATGTTTTCCAATTCTATCTGCAGGGATTCCTGGCGTGATACCACATCATCAACATCCGCTTTGATATCCTCCGAATAATCATGTATAAAATCTATTTCCAGTTCGTCATTTTGTTCAACATCATTATTTTCTCTGCTTTCAGAGCCTGCTTGTTCTTCTGACCAGAAAACTTCACTCTCCGTGTTTATTTCATTACTCTCTGTTTTCTCTTTGCCACAGCCAATACAAAGTCCTGCTATTAATATTAACGTCATTCGATAAATTCTTTTTTGCATGTATTGTATACACCCCTTCTTCATTTCTGACTTCATCACCCAAACAATGTTACACCCCAAAGTCCAAGCAGGCACAAAATCTCCCCGATCACCGCACTCCGGTACAAAAGCACATTCACCCGCACGATATCTTCCGCTTCCACAGGTCTTATATCATCTCCGATAAATGGTTTTTTGACGATTTTTCCAAAATAACTTGCGTCCCCCGCCAAACGAAGATGCAGCGCACCGGCACAGGCTGCCTCCGTCTGGGCAGAATTTGGGCTTGCATGATTATAACGGTCACGCTTAAAAATACGCAGGGCATCTTTCCCGGAAAACTGTTTTCCCGGTCCATAAGCTGCTGCGATCATCAATGCCGCACTGATCCGTGCCGGAATATAATTCACCGCGTCATCGAGTTTTGCCGCAGTTCTTCCAAAGTTCAGGTAACGGTCATTTTTATAGCCCACCATTGAATCCATCGTATTGACTGCCTTATACAAAAACCCTAAAATTGGTCCCCCGATCGCTAAATAGATCATTGGTGCAATCACACCGTCCGATGTATTTTCTGCCACCGTCTCCACAGCTGCTTTTGCAACTCCCGCCGTATCCAGATTTTGCGTATCACGTCCAACGATCATTGACACCGCAGTTCTTGCGCCTGCAAGATCATCTTCCCGCAGACGTTCGTATACTTTCATGCTCTCAACTTTCAGACATTTGGTGGCAAGTATCTGATAAGTCATGATGCTTTCTAAAATACAGCCTGCCACAGGACTAAGCGCATATGATCCCAGCAGCAGAATACCGCTCACCACTCCGGTACAGAATAATACGGCCAACACAAGCAAAATACCTGCGTGCCGTTCTTTTTTTTCATTTCTGGCTTTTGTCACATCCAGCAATTTATGTTCCAGTACTGTGATCAGATTTCCGATCAGCCGCACCGGATGATACAGCCAGTGCGGATCTCCGATCCATAGATCCAGCAGAAATCCTGCCAGAAATGCAATCATATGATAACGCATATCTTTACTCTCCAGTAATTAATTTTTCATCCGTCATGGAAATTGATGTTTCTTCTATCACTCCGGTTTCATCTAATGCATAGGTCAGTGTACATTCATATCCCTGTCCGCACCTGCACTGATAATCGAAATAGGAACCCTTTCCATAGCTGTCAAAAAGTGCCATGATCGTGCCGCCATGTACAATGCAGACAACTTTTTTTTGTTTTCCTGACTTCATCAGACAGTCAATCAGACCGGCTCTGCATCTTGCAATAAACTCAGCCCGGCTTTCCCCACCTGGAAATGGCAATGTTCCACCGCTGTCGATCCATCTCTGATAATCCGCATTTCCCTTTAAATCAAGATAAGTTTTCCCCTCAAAGCTGCCAAAGTTCATCTCTTTCCATTTTTCTATCGTCTGATATGGCTGACCTTTATATAAAATCTCTTTCGTCTGCCTGCACCTTGTCATCGGACTTGTAAAAATAATGTCTGCCACAGGATAATTTCCCCTGT
>ULXP01002203.1_pt1 | contig 14880 bp, 12 predicted proteins | sample 1961351 | NCBI WGS metagenome assembly ULXP01 (sample SAMEA4835840, study PRJEB28245) | human gut metagenome | biome: gut microbiome; material: fecal sample | place: Denmark | collected 2008 | reverse complement strand
AAGAGCACATGCCTCACCCCTCTGAACAGAAATTTGGTGGACCTAAAAAGCGTATGGAAATGGAAATCCCTTTGAAAGCGTCTTATTTTTTGACGCATAAGGTCATTGTGGAGTCAAATAAGAAGGACTTGAAGGAACAAATACATGCTCCAGGAAAAGCCTGTAAGGGTCCAGAATATAATCCTGCATTATTGCCTTTTATTAAAAATGATTGGAATATAGAGGAAGCGCGTAAAAACTCGTATAGTCTTGATGGTATGATCAAGCGGGTGAGCGCACTTTGACCTCAATGATCTTTATCCCCATCCGAGTGGCGGCGTAGCGCAGAGCGATACTGCGATGGGGAACTATTCAATTCTTTTTTTATTTTTTTGATCCTTGGTGCTTTCTGCCAAGTCGGTATGTCATCCTTGCAGCATGTGGGGGTGGCTATGGTGGCGTGATGGTATGGGGCTGAGGACGCATTGTCTTGAATCATCATTTGTACTAAAAATATTATTTCTACTATGGAAAGAAAAACGATTTATCTTTGTCTTGCCCACATGAGTGAGGCGGGTTTGGAACAGAAATATGTGAAGGAGGCGTTTGACACCAACTGGGTGGTGCCGATGGGTCCGAACGTGAATGCTTTCGAGGCGGACCTGGAGGCGTTTGTCAACAGCGGGAAGGATGGCGCCGCGGATCTGGACAGAAAGGTGGTGTGTCTCTCGGCTGGCACGGCTGCCGTCCACCTGGCGTTGATCGGCTGTGGTGTGAAGGCTGGCGACGAGGTGCTGGTGCAGAGTTTCACGTTCTGTGCTTCTTCCCATCCGATCACGTATCTCGGGGCCAAGCCGGTGTTTGTGGGCTCGGAGGAGGAGACGTGGAACATGGATCCCGTCTTGCTGGAGCGGGCGATCATTGACCGCAAGGAGAAGACGGGCCGCTTGCCGAAGGCGATTGTGCCCGTGGCGCTCTATGGCATGCCTTACCGTATCGACGAGATCATGGCGATAGCGGAGAAGTATGGCATTCCCGTGGTGGAGGATGCTGCCGAGGGTATGGGATCGCGCTTCGACGGTCGGGTGCTGGGCACGTTTGGCCGCTATGGTGTGCTTTCGTTCAACGGCAACAAGATGATTACTACCTCGGGTGGCGGCGCGCTGGTCTGTCGCAATGCGGAGGAGGCCAACGAGGTGATGTGGTATGCTACGCAGGCGCGGGATGCTTATCCTTACTACCAGCATACGGCGATCGGCTACAACTATCGCATGTCGAACGTCTGTGCGGGAATTGGCCGTGGACAGATGACGGTGCTGGACGACCACATTGCCCACCACAAGCATGTGCAGGGACTCTACGAGGAGCTGCTGGCGGAGGTGCCGGGCGTGCATATCCATCGGCAGCCGGCGGATCCTCGCTATGACGCCAACTTCTGGCTTTGTGCTGCGACGCTGGATGAGGACGTGAGGATCCAGGGGCAGGAGAATGCTTACAAGGAGGTGGTGAAGACGGCCGTGGGTGGTGCCGCGGGTGTGATCCATGCGGTGGACACGGCCGTGACGGACTGCCAGCCCAATGAGAATATCGAGGCGCTGCGCGTGTTTATGCTCTCGAAGCGGGTGGAGTGTCGCCCGCTGTGGAAGCCAATGCATAAGCAGCCGGTCTATGAGGGTGCGCCGGTCTATACCAACGGTATCGAGGAGCAGCTCTTCAAGGTGGGTTTCTGTCTGCCTGCGGGCCCCTGTGTGACGGACGATGACGTCCGCTATATCGTGGACTGCATCAAAGAGGCGATCGTATGAAAGGCGTGAGTTGATGAATTGTTGTGGAAGGTTAAATTGAGTAACTTTCTTGCTCAAATATTTGTGAGAATAGAATCTTTTGCACTATCTTTGCATAAGATAGGCTGCACTCGGCAATATGTGAACAAGTTCCCATTGCGCTCTTTTGCACTATCTTTGCATAAGATAACTATTAAGCAGGATTGTTATGGACCAGTTAGCAACAATGAATCAAGCACAATTGCAAATACTCGATATGTTGTCGTTTATCAAGACGCCTGAGGCTTTGCAAGATTTGAACAAGGTGATCTCTGATTATTTTGTTCAGAAGGCTGATGCTGAATTAGATAGAATGTGGAATGAGGGAACCTTGAATGAAGAACGGATAGAGAGTTTTCGTCATCTCCATGAGCGTACTCCATACAATAAGCCAACTTTGTAATCTTTAGGTTATGAATATTGTGCTGGATACAAATTGTTTGATCATTTCAATTGCCCCCAAAAGTCCTTACCGCAAGGTGTGGGATGCTTTTCTTAGAGGCGATTATAATCTTTGTGTATCCAATGAAATTATAGAGGAGTATTCTGAAGTTTTATCCCGCAACATTTCCCCTCAGGTTTCTGAGGCTATTGTTTATGCTATATTGAGTAGGCCCAATGTGATTCGTAAAGATCCTCATTTCTCTTTTGGGTTGATTGAGGCTGATAAAGATGACAATAAGTTTGTAGATTGTGCCATAGTTGCAAATGCAAAGTGTATTGTTTCTGAGGATAAGCATTTCAGGGTTTTGAAAAACATTTCTTTTCCGAAAGTGGAAGTGTTAGGCATAGAAGAGTTTAATTGTTATCTGGCGAAATGGGTATAGGCTCCTGTGCGATCCGCCAGCATGGTGGATGGTGGGGTTTATGCTTGTCACGCTTTAAGGTGATCTTCTTTTGATTTCGAGGCTTGGACTTGGAATGGCATGAGTACATGGATTTTATGCTGAAAGATAATTGTACAGCATAAAATCCATGGGCGTGGTTTACACTCGATCTGAGGTCGTGATTTTTATTATTTGTGAAACGGCATAGAGGGGGATGACGCTGACATGGCGGGCGGTATCTCCGTCTTCTTTGTCGGTGTGGCTGAACGATCCGAAATTTTCTAATGAGCAGCGAATGGCTTCCGTGAGGTGCTTTTCGCGCATGAACGACCATAGGCTTTTCATGCCGCCTTGGCTTCCTGCCTTGACTTCAATGGGTAGGATATGAAGGTGGGATGGTAGCAGGTAGTCGATCTCTGCTAATGAGTTTTTGGACAGGCGTACCCAATAGTATATCGTAATTGCTTGTATTTCAGGTGCAAAGAGAGTAAAAAGAAATTATCCAAACAAGTAATTGGTCGAAAATCGCAATTTTCCAAACAAATAATTGGATGGAAATCGCAATTTTCCAAAGAAATAAATCGTAGGGGATGTTTGTGCTAAAGCAGAATGGTATGAAAGAGAGGCAGCTTTACGATTATCAGCTTGATATGAAACGGCGGGTGGGTGAGGCCTTTGGGTCGCACCGCTCCGTGATGGTGCAGATGCCGACGGGTACGGGAAAGACGTGCCTGCTGGTGGCGTGTGTGCGTGCGTGGTTGTCGCAGAACAAGGGGACGGTGTGGATCGTGGTGCACCGCAGGGAACTGGTTGAACAAATCGTCGGGACGCTCCAGGCAGGAGAACTTTCGGGCGATTTGGACCATCGGGTACGGGTGTATAGTATCCAGTGGCTCTCTCGGCACGAAGGGGAAATGGCGGAGAGGCCGGGCCTGCTGGTGATCGATGAGGCCCACCATGCCGTGGCGAAGACATACAAGGCGGTGGTGGAGGCCTGTCCTGGGGCGAAGGTGCTGGGACTGACGGCCACGCCCTGCCGATTGACGCGTCGGGGATTCACGGACCTCTTCGAGGTGCTGCTGCAGTCGTGGCCGTACAATCGCTTTATCGCCGAGGGCCGCTTGTCGCTCTACGACTATATGTCGGTAAGGGCGGACAACGAGGACTGGCGGGTGGTGCGGTCGCTGGAGCGACGTGGGGCCGATGGCGACTTCTCGCTGCGGGAGATGAGCGAGCGCCTGGACGTGAGGCCGAGTATCGGGCGGCTCTGCGACACGGTGTTGCGTTATGCGCGGGAGAAGAAAGGCATCGTCTATGCGATTGACATTCGGCATGCGGAGCATATCGCTGCGTACTATCGGGAACACGGTATTGACGCGGTGGCGATCAGCGCGAAGACACCAGGGGAGGAACGTCGTCGGTTGATAGAACTGTTTAGGGCAGGAGAGACGCAGGTGCTGGTGAACGTGGACCTCTTCGGCGAGGGCTTCGACTGTCCCGACGTGGAGTTTATCCAGTTGGCGCGGCCTACACTCTCGTTGGCGAAATACCTGCAGCAGGTGGGGCGGGGCATGCGTGTCTTTGACGGGAAGCGCTACTGTCTGATCCTGGACAACGTGGGGCTGTACCGCCTGTTTGGCCTGCCCTCGGAGGATCGGGACTGGCAGGCGATGTTTGAAGGGACGCTGGCTGGCAAGGCCCACCTCAAGCAGGCGGAGGAGCGAAGCGTGTATGCTGCCTTCTCGGTGTTGGGGGACACGGGACGGCCGGAGACGGCTGACGCCCGGACGGAACTGGTGACGGTGATGACGCACGACGGACAGCGCAACGAACTGGAGGCGGCTTACGCCTACCGAGTGGTGCGGAATGAGGCTGGAAGGATGGGCGTCGCCACGCTGGAGGGCGCGGAGGTGCTGCCGCCACGTTACGAGAAGGTGGAACTGCTGCCTTATGGTTTTGCCCGCCTGACGTCGCGGCGGAAGGTGGACCGGGATCGTCCGTGGATGGACTTGCGCAATGGGCTGCGGTTTGCCGTGATGCCAACGGTGAGGCGGTGTGGCTTCCTTTCGTTTAGTACGGCGGACGGGCTTCGCCTCTACCCACGGGTGGAGACGAGGCGGCTGCAGGAGACGGACTTCGTGACGCCAGGGGCTTTGCGCCATGGGCTGGAGGACGGTCTGCGCTTTCGTGACTACTATATTCCGCCGACGGAGGGGGAACCAAGGATCTATGTGGTGAAGGACCAGATGGACGACCGGGTACTGCTGGAGGCTGAGGACGGGACGCTCTGTCTGCGGACAGGCTGGGGCGTGCGGTTGGAGCCTATCACGCTGGCGGCGTGGAAAGAGGAGAAGGCGCGGTGGCGACGCACGTTGCGATCCTTTGACAGGCAGGCGAAGCAGTGTGCGGACCGCAGGATGTTTCCCTATACGGTGCGGGCGGAGGTCACGGCTGGTTATCACTTGTCCGACTACAAGGAGGTTTCGGACGTGCGTATCACGCGGAGCGGGAAGCAAGGGTATAATGCTTTCGTCTATGACGTGATGGAGCAGCGGTGGAAACCCGTGGGATCTTATCGGGAGATATTTCCTCCGGCCTATGGATTGCGGGTGGTGCGCAACTGGGAGGGGAAGTATCTCCTGCGCACGCAGTATTTTGAGAAGATCGGTGTGGATGAGGACCTGCTGTTTGACTATGCGGAACTGCAGGACGACGCCTATCTATATATCAAGGAGAAGGGACGTGCGTGTTATGTGGATCTCGAAAGTGGGGTCTGCTTTGCCAGCAAGCCGCAACTGGTGCGGATCGGTTTTATGCAGTTTCAGAAAGATGGCGACCTCTATTTCCCCTTTGACCCTCGACTGAGTGGACGCACACCTTATAGGCGGGGAGAGATCGTGGGGGGCGAGGAGATCTGCTTCGTGGGGGATAGTCTGGTGCTATTGAGGAATCATGCGGCGGTCTATTATATCCGCCAACGGTATAGCGATGGTTGTCGTTTTATCGTCAGCGAGCGGCGGCAGGACCGTGCCTTCGATGCCACCTACGACTTGTACTATGATGGTAGAGGGCCGGTGGTGTTGCAGCGGCGGGAGGCGAAATGACAACAATACTTCCTCATTATAGCCTGCTTATAGGGAAAACAACTTGAACAACTTTTACAACAAGTAACAACGCGCGCGCGGGACATCGCTCTTCGATGCCCATTCTGACCACGGGTTGCTGCAAAGTAAACAACAAGAAACAACGCTTCGCCCGGACAGCAAGGATGCACACTCAAGGCGAAGCTGTTCCATTTCATGGCACTTTTTCTCGTCATGTGGAGAACCGAGAATTGGGGGTGAGTCAGAACAATGGTTTTGGCTCACCCCCAAGTTTTTTTATTGGATATTGATGCGCTTGGCGATCACAGATTATTCTTTATAGATTATTCTTTGTTGTTGCGCTTGACCTCGACCTTGCCGTTTTCTACCGCCAGGGTGAGGGTCACGTCGGAGTTGGAGCGTCCCTGGACGAACTCGGCAAGGTGCTGGCCCTGGATACCGGAATATTTGAAGGCGTTCTGGTAGCTGGCAAAGTTCTGGTTGGTGTTAGTGCCAACGCCGTAGGCTTCGACGAGGGTGACGGTGTAGCGGTCGTTGACATTGACTTGGTAGCCCTCCTTCACCTTCCAGTTGAGTTTGACGTTGATGGTCATGGGGAACTCGTTCACCTGCAAGGGGACGGAATAGAAGACGTAGTCGTGGAGACGGCCCGGCAGGAGCATCGTGGAGGGGTTGAGGAAATACTGCTCGTACTCCTGCATCTCGTCCAACTTGCGGTTTAAAGAATCGTTGAGCGACGTGGTGAGTGCCGTTCCCTTGCTCGGCGTGAGCGTGAGTGAAAGGTCGGACCACTGGAGGATGTCTTTGTTGAAGGCAAAGAGATAGTAGAAAGTGCCCGAGGTGATGGTCTTCTGGGGCGTGGGTTCGTTGTTGTCGTCGTCGCTGCAGGCGGTGAACAGGCAGCAGAGGGAGGTCATAGCGAAGGCTACGATCACTGTAAGGATAGATTTCTTTTTCATATTGATGATTTTAAATGTTGATGAATTTTAAATGTTGATGATTCTATATTTATCTCTCTTATGGAGAAACGGCTCGTGTAGGCTTACTCGCAGATGCGGAGCACGCGGATGCCCGTATTGTGGGCCCGGGCAGCAAGGTAGGCGAAGAGCGTCTCCTTGGGTTCCACCACTTGGTGGCCGTTCTTCTTGAGGCTCGATGCGTTGAGAAGGTAGAGGCCGTCGTCGTGCCAGACGGCGATGCCAAGATGGCTGGCGTCGAGTCCGGGTTTGTTGGTGACGAGTCCGAGGATGTCGCCGTCGCGTACCACCTGTCTGAGCGCCGGGTCTTTGAGGCGCCCCTTGGGAATGTAGGTGACGGTCTTGCCAAGCCACGCCTTTTCCTGTTGGGCGATGGTTTTCACCCGTTCGGGATGTTGGCGGAGCATATCGTAACTGTCGGCATGGGTGCTCATATAGTCGATGCGGAGGTGCTGGCGACCCGTGAAAAGGGTGGACGGGGCGTGTATCTCCTGGATGAAACCCTTGCGCTCGTTGTCGCTCACCCACCACTGGAAATAGTGTAAGCGACCACAGTAGTCCACCTTCCCGCTCATATAGCGAATGAGCTGGGCTTCGTGGCAGTAGTCGGCAAAGGAGGTCTTGCCCGCAAAGGTACAGCGGGCCAGGGCGAGAACGGCCTCGACATAGGTGGTGCAGTCGAGTTCGTGGAGGTTGATGACCATCTGCTCGGTGTCGGACCGGTCGAGGGTATGGGCCACATAGGGCACGCCGATAAACTGGCGGGCGATCCAAAGGATGCTCTTCTCCTTGCCCCAGGAGGCATAGTGGTCGTGGGTGGTGCGGAGGATGCGCTCCACCAGTTGGCGGTCTTCTCGCGTGGCGTCGGGCAGCGGCGCGGCGATGGTGTCGCGGACTTGGTCCTTGCGGGCCACCGTGTCGGTAGCCTGGGTGGAGTCGGCCTGTTGAGGCGTGGGGGCGGCCTGTTCCTTTGCTCCCGAGGCATGGCCGCATCCGGCGAGCGAGAGCGTCAGGCAGAGGGTGGTGAGGAGGTATCTCATTTTTTCTTTCCTTTGCGGTTCTTTTTCTTGTATTTGTGGCCGAAATTGAACCCCACATAGACATTGAGCGTGCCAAAGAGGTTTTCGGTCTCGAAGTTTTCGCAGCGGTACTTGAAGGCGTGTGTGACGATACTCATGCCCGAGTACCACCTCATGTTATTATAGACCACGGCGAAGCGGAAGGTACCGTCGAGGTTGAGGTTCTTGGCCGTGAAGTCGCGGAAGGACAGCCATTTGCCCTGCACGTCGCTTCGCGTCTTCTTGTAGGAGAGGCCGATGCAGAGCGAGGCGTCGAGGAGCCAGTTGCGGGCGAAGACCCAGTTGTAGGCATAGCCGCCCGAGATATTGATGTCGTCGTAGTGGAACGTGGAGCTCTCCCGCGTAGAGTCGTATTCCTCGGCAATGATACGGCGGCCCGTGCGGGAGGCGATGAGGTCGTCGAGAGCCCGCCAGTCCACCGTCACGTTCTGGTTGCTATAGCCGATGCCGATGAGTGGCGATCCTGCCGAGCGGCGCTGCACGGTGCTCTGGCTGAAGGCGGCGGGGTAGGAGAACTTGCGGTGGTTGAAGATATAGTAGGCGTTGAAGCCCTTGTTGCTGGTGGTGACGCCACCAAACTTCACGTCGCGCAGGGGTTCGGTATTGAAATCGTCGCCGAAATAGCTGCTTCGGATATAGTAGCCATCGCCCGTCTTGCGGTAGTAGAGGTCGAGGCCGATCTTGTTGCTATAGAGGCTGAGGTTGAAGTCGGTGCGGTCGTTGACCTCATCGTAGAGGTGGGTGACGTCGATGGTGTAGCCGATGAAGATCCAGCGGTAGCCGAAGTAAGGACCGACGCGCAGCGACATATTGGGGGCGAAGGTGACGGAGTAGCCGAGGTTGGACTGGATGCGGTACAGCTCGTAGGTGTTCGTGTTCTGGATCATAAACGCGTAGTTGTATCGCTGCGGCTCGATATAGGTGGTATCGACCTTGTTGAGTTTGCGGATGTTGTGCTTCAGCCAGCTTTTTTCCCTTTTCTGCTGTCTGCTCAGGTCGGGGCGCATCCATGTGACGGTGTCTCTCCTCGGAGTCTCGCAGAGTGTGTCGGCAGGCCACGATAGGTCTGTCCCCCTGGCGGCAATGGTGGCGAGGGGGAGCAGGAGGCAGAGGAGGACTATGATGCGTAGCGGGTTCGTGATGGGAGGATCAGCGTTGGTGGGTTAGAACTTGCCGAGGATGCGGTCCAAGGCCCAGTTGGTGGGTGTGGCGCTGAAGCTGTCGCAGTCGCAGGTGCCAATGCCCTGGATGTCTTCGACGACGCTGCGGATAATCGGCAGTTGGACCAGGGACGGGCGGGGAATGTCGATCTCCTGCACGCCCTCGTTGGTGTAGAGGTGGATGGGCTGGGGAGTGAAGACCGAGAAGGCCAGGCGCCCCTTGGAACCGAAGACCTCGATGCGGTCGTCGCGTCCGCTCTCGTGGGCGCAGAAGCACCAGGCACCACTGGCGGTGAGTCCGCTCTCAAACTCCATCACGGCATTGACCGTGTCCTCCACGGCATAGAGACCGCCGCGGTTGGCCTTGTAGCCGTGGGCTTTGGTGATGATGCCGAAGTAGTCCTGGAGGAGGTCGATCTGATGGGGGGCAAGGTCGTAGAAGTAGCCACCACCGGAGAAGCTGGACTGGAGACGCCAGGGCAGCGAGCCGGTCTGGGCGTCTTGGGGCTTGGGAGGAGCGATGAGGCGCACCTGCACGGTCATGATCTTGCCCAGCACGCCACTGTTGATGAGGGTCTTCACCTTCTTGAAATAGGGGAGGTAGCGGCGGTAGTAGGCCACATAGCAGCGTACGCCCGTCTGTTCGGAGATATGGTTGATGCGGATGCAGTCCTCATAGCTGGCGGCGAGGGGCTTCTCGACGTAGCACGGTTTGCCGGCACGCATGGACATGATGGCAAACGTGGTGTGGGCGGCAGGAGGGGTGGCGACATAGATGGCATTGATGTCGGGGTCGAGGATCAGCTCCTGTGGGTCGGTGTACCACTTGCGGACATGGTGTCGCTCCGCATACGATCGCGCTTTGGTCTCGTTGCGGCTGAAGACAGCCTCGACATGAGAACCTTCCACCTCGTTGAAGGCGGGGCCGGACTTCTTCTCCGTCACCTCGCCGCATCCTATGATGCCCCATCTGACTTCTTTCATCTTGCCTAAGTATTTGTTCGTAGCGTGGCGTGTGGATAGGAAGGAAGGGGTGGGGTGCTGCATGGAAAAGGCCCCTCTCCTCGTACCGTTGGCCACAGAATAGGTGCAAAATTACACATTTTCCGCCAATCAGCCACGCGTGGCCGTAATTTTTTGTAACTTTGCAAAAGATAGGCTGCATTCGGCCATTTGAAAACACGTTTTCATTGGCACGTTTGCGCTACTTCTTATATAAAATATAGAACGCAAGATGATAATAAAGAAAGCCGAATACACGATCTCCTCGCCGCGAGAGAGTATGTGTCCGAAGGACACCAAGCCCGAATTTGCCTTTATCGGACGATCCAATGTGGGCAAGTCGAGTCTGATCAATATGCTCACCAACCGCAAGGCTTTGGCCAAGACGTCGTCGAAGCCGGGCAAGACCTTGCTCATCAACCACTTCATTATCAACAACGAGTGGTATCTGGTGGACCTCCCGGGCTATGGCTACGCTCAGGGGTCGAGCACGAAGTCGTCGCAACGCCGCTTGGAGCAGATGATCGCGGGCTATATCCTCCAGCGCAAACAACTCGTCAACCTCTTTGTCCTCATCGACATCCGCCACGAACAGCAGCGCATCGACCGCGAGTTTGTCGATTGGCTGGGCGAGAGCGGGGTGCCGTTTTGTATCGTCTTCACCAAGTCGGACAAGTTGACGGCTGGCAAGGCGCGGGCCAATGCGGAGCAATGGATGCACGCCCTGGAGGACCGCTGGGAGTCACTGCCCCCTTACTTCATCACGAGCTCGTCGAAGCACGAGGGAGGCGAGGCCGTGCTCGACTATATCGAGCAGTGCACCCACATGGATGAGGCTGCCGCGGAGGTCGCTGCTGAGGCTGCCCCGAAGGACGCCGTGAATGATGCAGCAGGGGACGTCGCAAAGGACGCTGCAGAGGCGGAGAACGCGACGGAGGCAGAATAATCATACGATCATCAAGAACCAGTCAGACTATGGAATCATATTTGGACGTCCAGCATCTCACGAAGAGTTTTGGAGAGAAGGTGCTCTTCGACGACATGAGTTTCTCGGTGTCGGAGGGACAGAAGGTGGGGCTCGTGGCGCGCAACGGCACGGGCAAATCGACCCTGCTCTCCATCCTCCACGGCGACGAGGGCTACGACGCGGGACAGATCGTCTATCGCAACGACATCCGCGTGGGGTATCTGGAGCAGACGCCGCATTTCAATCCTACGGACACCGTCCTTGACGCCTGTTTCAACCACGAGGGCAATCCCGAGAAGGTGCTGCGGGCCAAGCAGGTGCTGACGCAGTTGCGCATCGAGGACCTGGAGCAGAAGGTGGGCGAACTGAGTGGTGGACAGTTGAAGCGGGTGGCCCTGGCCAACGTGCTGCTGCTGGAGCCCGACTTCCTGATCCTCGACGAGCCGACCAACCACCTCGACCTCGAGATGATAGAATGGTTGGAGGGCTATCTGCGGCGAGGTAACAAGACGCTGCTGATGGTGACGCACGACCGCTACTTCCTTGACGAGGTGTGCAACCTGATCCTGGAGATCGACGACGAGACCATCTATACCTACCGTGGCAACTACTCCTACTATCTGGAGAAGCGCCAGGAGCGCATCGACAACGCGCGGGCGGAGATAGCAAGGGCCAATAACCTGTATCGCAAGGAACTGGACTGGATGCGCCGGCAGCCACAGGCGCGCGGACACAAGGCGCGCTACCGCGAGGAGGCGTTCTACGACCTGGAGGCGAAGGCAAAGCGCAGGATCGAGGAGCGCCAGATGCGTCTGAAGAGCTCGAGCGTCTATATCGGCAGCAAGATCTTTGAATGTCAGTATGTGTCGAAGGCCTTTGAGCGGGCCGACGGCACGCAGAAGGTGATTCTGAAGGACTTCTACTACAACTTCGCGCGCTTCGAGAAAATGGGCATCGTGGGCAAGAACGGCACGGGAAAATCGACCTTCGTCAAGATGTTGCTGGGCAAGGTGGAGCCGGACGGGGGACGTTTCGACATCGGCGACACCGTGCGCTTCGGCTATTTCTCGCAGGAGGGACTGCAGTTTCGCGAGGACCAGAAGGTGATCGACATCGTCAAGGACATTGCCGACTACATCGACCTCGGAGGCGGACGCCACATGACGGCATCGCAGTTTCTCAACTACTTCCTCTTCCCGCCCGAGATGCAGCACAACTACGTGGCGAAACTCAGTGGTGGCGAGCGGAGAAAGCTCTATCTCTGCACGGTCTTGATGCGCAATCCCAACTTCCTCGTGCTCGACGAGCCGACCAACGACCTCGATATCCAGACGCTCCAGGTGCTGGAGGAGTATTTGCAGGACTTCCCAGGCTGCGTGATCGTGATCTCCCACGACCGCTACTTCACCGACAAGGTGGTGGACCATCTACTGGTCTTCCATGGCGAGGGCGACATTCAGGACTTTCCGGGCAACTACACGCAGTATCGTGACTACCAGAAGCTCAAGAGCAAGGAGGAGGACGACCGCCGTCAGGAGGAGAAGAAGCCGAAGCGCGAACGGGCCGACTACCGCAACGAGACGCGCCGGAAGATGACCTACAAGGAGAAGATGGAGTTTGAGCGGCTGGAGAAGGAGATGAGTGAGCTGGAGAAGGAGCGCGAACAACTGGAGGCGGCTCTCTGTTCGGGAACGCTCTCCATCGACGAATTGACGGAGAAGAGCAAGCGGCTGCCCGAGGTCAAGGAGTTGATTGACGAGAAGGAAATGCGCTGGCTGGAACTGTCGGAGATCGGCGGCTGAGCAGCACGTACAACGCTTTGCAAAAGAAAAACCCGTCGCGCGGTACTCTAAGGGCCGTGCGACGGGTTGTTTTATCTATGTTTGGGGTCATAGGTTGCATTCGTATGAAAAGGGAAGGGCTCTTTAGCGGTGTCCGCCAAAGGATCCGTGGGATCCGCCAGAGTTGCCGCCACCACGGGGGCTGCCACTACGCGGACTGCTCGGCGTGGGGCGAGAGGGACGGGTCGGCGCAGTGAAGGTGGAACGCGGCTGACTGGGGTTGGATCGGGAACCACCGAAGGAGCGCGGCGAACTGGGAGAAGTGCGCTGAACGCCCGTGGCGGGACCATACTGGCCGCTGCCGTTGTATCTTCTCGACGCTGAGGGCCGCTGCTGCGAACCATTGGGGTTGGGGCGTCTCACCGTCGTGCGGGTGCTGCTCTCGCGGCGACCTTGTACGCTGCCGTAGGGCTGGCTGCCGTTGTACGGGCGATGGTCCTGGCCGCCGTAGGAGGGACGGTCGGTCTGACTACCAAAGGAGGGGCGGTCGTGCTGATTGCCAGCCACCATGTGGCCGTCGCGATATCTGTAGCCATGGCCGAAGTCGCCTCGACCGAAACCATCGCGCATTCCGCCACGAGGACCGGGACCGCCATAGTGGCGACCGTGGTACCAGCTGCGGCCTCCGTTGTGATGCCAGGCGTGGGCGCCACGATAGACACCGTAGAAGGTGGGGCGGCCGAAATAGTAGTAGTCGCGGTGGGGATAGCGGGCGTAGATGGCGAAGTGCCAGCAGCCGGTGTCCCAATAGAGCGGGCGATAGAAGTAGGCGGCGTCGCAGAAGGCGCGATACTGCCACTCCAGGAGGACGTAGCTCATGTCGAGGTTGCGCCACCGCCAGTAGTTGCCGGCAAGGTCATCCACCGTGTTGATGCTCATCAAGTAGTCGAGGTTGATCTCGTAGGCGGCTTCATATTGCGCTTCGCTGAGGTTCAACTCGTAAGTCATCTTGTCGGTCAGGAACAATGCCTGCTGGCGTGCTTGCTCGTAGCTCATGGCGCTGGACGGCAAGGCGAGCAGGAGCAGGGCAGCCATGGTGAACAATAACTTCTTCATCTTTATTCCTTGGTTAAAATGTTAGACTTCCGTTTGATGTGACCCTTTGTTTGGGTTCACGATGCAAAATAACGAAGAAAAACCGAGCCTTGCAAAGGATTTTCCCTAACTTGGCGGGGATTTCCCCTATCGTTGTCAAGAGCGCGGGATGTGGCGCGGAGGCTAAATAAGGTGAAATGGGCAGCGTTTATTTGCCTATCTCGATGAAAAAATGTAATTTTGCAAACCGTAATCAGAGAATCAGGAATCGCATTTTAGTATGAAACTATCCAACAGATTGGCTTTGCTCGCACTTCTCCTGCTCCTTCCGCTGGTGCTCTGCGCACAGAAGAAGCAGATACAGACTGCGCGCGACCAGGTGAAGTCGGGCAAGGACCTCGCCAAGGCCGTCGCCTCGATGCAGGGACTGCTGAGCGATTCCGCCAACCGTCAGAACCCGCGTATCTGGCTGGTGCTCTGCGACGCGCTGAAGGCACAGTATGAGCAGAGCAACGAGCGCCTCTACCTGAAGCAGGCCACGGACACGACGACGATCTTCTCGCTGACGATGCGCCTCTTTGAGACGCTCTCGGCCTTCGATAGTCTCGACGTGAGGCCCGACAGCAAGGGAAGGGTGCGCGCAGAGCACAGGGAGCGCCATGCGGCCTTCCTCCACTCCATCCGCCCCAATCTCTTCAACGGCGGCGTCTTCTACACCCGCAAGCGCCAGTATGCCGATGCCTACCGCTTCTACGAGACCTATATCCAGAGCCAGGACTGGCCCATCTTCACGGGCTACGACTATGCGGACCGCGACCCGCTGCTGCCCCATGCCGCCTACTGGGCGATGTACTGTGGCTACAAACTGGGGTCGGCGGATCAGATCATCCGCTATCAGGACCTGGCGGAGCGCGACACGAGCATGCTCAACTTCATCAGGCAGTATCAGGCCGAGGCCTACCTGCTCCAGGGGGACTCGACACGCTATGTGGAGGCCCTTCGGGACGGTTTCGACCGCTATCCCAACTTCTCCTTCTTCTATCCGAGGCTGATCGCCTACTATGAGCGCCACGGCGACCACGACTC
>ULXP01071357.1_pt1 | contig 14983 bp, 10 predicted proteins | sample 1961351 | NCBI WGS metagenome assembly ULXP01 (sample SAMEA4835840, study PRJEB28245) | human gut metagenome | biome: gut microbiome; material: fecal sample | place: Denmark | collected 2008 | reverse complement strand
AAAATCTTTGTAAGAGTAAGCAAAGAAATTGATGGAGAAATGAAAACAAAGAAAATTCCAACAAGTGTTGGTAGAATAATATTCAATCAAGGAATTCCTCAAGATTTAGGATTTATAGATAGAAAAGAAGATCCATTCCAATATGAAATAGATTTTCCTGTAATGAAAAAATCAATGGGAACAATTATTGAAAGAGTAATAGACAAACATGGATTAACAGAATCAGCAGAAGTAATAGATTATATAAAATCATTAGGATTCAAATATTCAACATTAGCTGGTATAACATTCTCTGTTGCAGACGTTCAAGTCCCAGCGACAAAGAAAGATATCCTAGCAGAAGCAGATAAACAAGTTGAAAAAGTTAGAAATCAATATAGAAGAGGTTTAATAACTGATGATGAAAGATATCAAACAGTTGTAGGTATCTGGGAAAAAGCAACAAATGATGTAAGTAAGGCTATGGAAGAGAACTTTGGAGACTTAAACCCAATATACATGATGGTTAAATCAGGAGCCCGTGGTAATATGAACCAGTTAAGACAGATCGCAGGTATGCGTGGACTTATGGCAAGTACTACAGGTAAAGCAGTCGAAATTCCAATTAAATCATGTTTCCGTGAAGGTCTAGATGCTCTAGAATATTTCATATCATCACATGGTGCTCGTAAAGGACTTTCAGATACAGCTTTAAGAACAGCCGATTCAGGATATTTAACAAGAAGATTAGTAGATGTATCACAAGATATAATTGTTAGAGAACATGATTGTGAAACAAATGAAGGTCTAATGTTAGAAGATATTAAAGATGGAAATCAAATTGTAGAAGGATTAGAAGAAAGACTAGAAGGAAGATATCCATTAAATGATATAACAAATCCTGAAACAGGAGAATTGATTGTAGATAAAAACACAATGATAAATAAAGTCATAGCAAAAGAAATTGTAGCAGCGGGAATAAAACAAGTTGTTGTTCGATCTGTAATTGGATGTAGAAGCAAACATGGTGTATGCCAAAAATGTTATGGTATGGGACTAGCAAGAAGAGAATTAGTATCAATTGGTGAATCTGTTGGTATTATAGCAGCACAATCAATTGGTGAGCCAGGTACACAGTTAACAATGAGAACAATTCACTCTGGTGGTGTAGCTGGTGTAGCAGATATTACTCAAGGTCTTCCTAGAGTAGAAGAAATTTTCGAAGCTAGAAAGCCAAAGGGTGTTGCGGTAATTACAGAAATAGATGGTAAAGTTAAAATTTCTGAATCTAAGAAGAAATTGGAAATAATAGTAACTTCTAGTGATGATTCAAGAACATATACAATACCATTTGGTTCAAAATTAAAGGTTAAGGATGGAGACGAAGTAAAAGCTGCACAACCACTTATCGAAGGTTCTATAAACCCTGCTGAAATCTTAGCAATAAAAGGTCCAGAGGGAGTTTATGAATATGTGATTTCAGAAATTCAAAAAGCATATAGAAGTCAAGGTGTTGATATCAATGATAAACACATCGAAGTAATAGCAAGACAAATGCTAAGAAAGATGAGAGTTGATGATGGTGGAGATACAGACATGTTCCCAGGTTCTTTAGTTGACATGTATGAATTTGAAGATAAAAACAAAGAAGTAGTTGCAGAAGGAAAACGTCCTGCAACAGGAAAGAGAGCATTACTTGGAATCACAAAAGCATCACTTGCTACAGACAGCTTCTTATCAGCAGCATCATTCCAAGAGACAACAAGAGTATTAACAGAAGCTGCAATAAAAGGTAAAGAAGACCACTTAATAGGATTAAAAGAAAATGTAATTATTGGTAAGTTAATCCCAGCAGGTACAGGTATGAAGAGATATCAAGATGTTAAAATTAAAGTAGATGGAGAAGATGAAGAAGCTATTGCTAAAAAAGAGTATAGCATGAAAGATGATGATTCATCTGAACAAGAAGCTGAATAAAATAAAAAATGCACTACAGAAATGTAGTGTATTTTTTATGCAATTATATTGAAAAAAATTTAAAGTTGTGATAATGTGTATTTATGAAGTAAAAGGAGAAAAAATGAAAGAAACATTTAAAGTAAGTTTAATAACAATTTTTACGATAATTATTATGCCATTAATTGTGAATCTTAATGATATAGAACCTGTCAAAAAGGCTGTTTCAGAATTGTATTTAAACAGTATTGATTACAATGTTGTAATGAATAAAGATGGGAGCATGGATGTAGTAGAAACATGGGACATTAAAATCAATAAAACAAACACATTGTTTAAAACATTTTCATTATCCAAACTGAAATATGGTGATATTGAAAATGTTAAAGTTAAAGATTTAGATAATAATAGCGATTTAACACAAATACAAGAAGAAATGTACCACGTGACTACTGGATGCTACTATGGACTAGAAGTAAATCCATCGACATTTGAAATTGCTTGGGGAACAGGAATGGAAAACAAAAGCGGAAATAAAAGATATCAAATTTCATATACTGTCAAAGATGTAGTTACAGATTATAATGATTGTCAAGAAATTTATTGGCAATTCTTAGAACAAGGACGAAATACAATACCAGCACAAAAAGTTACAGGTACAGTCACATTACCAGAAATGGTAGATAATTTGGATGATTTAAAGGTTTGGGGACATGGCCAATTAAATGGAATTATAGAAAAAACAAGTGCTCAAAAAGTTAGATTTGAATTAGAAAACCTAAATGTGGGAAAAAGATTAGAAATAAGGATTATTACTTCTGAAAAAATGTTTAATTCAAATGTAAACAAAGTAAGAGGGTATAACTATTTAGAGGATGCATTAAAGGAAGAAGAAAAATGGGCAAATGAAGCTAATAAACCACAAAATTACATGTATAATCTGTTAAAAAAAATTGAGGTTTTCCTCACGGTAATATTCTTTATAGGACTAATTCTCTTGGCTAGGGTTAAAAAAATAAAGAAAAAAGAGAATAGTGATGAAGGATTAAAATATTATAGAGAAATTCCAAGAGAAAGTGCTACACCTGCAGAAGCTATATATTTATATAATTTTGAAAGAGAAAGACTAGATGCTGGAAAAGTGCAACGAAATACAGTTGCCGCAACAATTTTAGATTTATGTTTTAAGAAAAAGATTGATTTAAAGATAAACGAAAGAAAAAAGGTTGTTATTTCTTTTACCAATAGTGATACAAAAGATTTAAAAAAGGATGAACTAAAAATATATAAGTTGCTGAAAAAGGTAAGCCAAAATGAGAGGGAATTTGAGGTCGAAAAGTTAAATAAATATGCTAAAGAAAAATATAACAAATATAGTAATTATATAAACGAATTTGTGAATGAGGCAAGGAAAAATTTGTGTAAGTTGAAACTAATAGATAAGAAAAAAGAAAAACAATATAGAAGTTATATATTAGCTGATATTAAATACAAAATGTTAAATTATTTTTTCGAACGTGTTATACTCTATTCTTATGCAATTCGGAAGCTTATTATTAAATGCAAGCGGAAATGATGTAGCAGTTATGCAAATGTATATGTTAGAAGCAGTATTGATGTGTTTCCCAGTTTTCTTATTGTTTTCATACATGTTTAAAATGCAATCTAAACAAAAAAATAAAATTACAGTTTTAACAGAAGCAGGAGAAGACGAAAAAGAAAAATGGAAAGCTTTAAAAAATTTTATGAGTGAATATTCATTGATATCAGAAAAAGGAATGAATGACCTAGTAATTTGGGAAAAATATTTAATATTTGCAACTGCTTTTGGGCTTTCAGATAAAGTGATAAAAGAGTTTAAAGCTAAATATAAAAGAGTCCTTATAGAAGAAAAGTGGAATGAAAGTGATATAAAAGAAAAATATCCATTATTATACTTTTCATATGGTTTTGACTATAATTATATTAATACAAATAGTTTTTTTAATTCAATAGCTACATTGAACTCAAACGTTTCAAGAGCATATATCACATCTACAACAGAAATAGCTTCTCATCGTCGCATAACTTCAAGTGGAAGTGGCTTAGGAGGCGGATTCTCAGGTGGCGGCGGAGGCCGGAGGAGGTCGGAGGCCGGAATGGGCGGAAGATAATAAAGAAACAAAAATATTAATGAAGAGTACTAAGAAAGAAATTTCTTGGTATTTTTTGTTTTGCACGGAAAAAAAGCGATCTCACGTGTGCAAAATTGCACGGAAAAAAAGCGATCTCACGTGTGCAAAAACTTGACAAAATGGCTATTTAGAAGTATACTAAAATAGTATAAAAAGGTAAGAAAGGATGACAGTATGTCAGGAAATAATAGAAAATTATTTGATAATTTAGTATCAAGGACAAAAATATACTTAGTAATAATATTTATATTATTAGTAATAGTTTCAATATTGAAGCCAAACCTAATAGTACCATCATTAGTAATATATATATTAATATTAGGTTATACATATTTTGCAAACAATAAAAGAAAAAGCGAAATATCAGAACAATTGCAAGACTTAACACTAACAGTGGACTCAGCAGCCAAAACAAGCTTAATAAATGCACCATTTCCATTAATTATAATAGAAACAGATGGAAATGTAGTATGGAAAAGTTTAAAGTTTGCTACAGAATTTGCAAATGTAGATATTAACACATATATTAATGACTTAATAATAGATATAAAGGCAGAAATTGAAAAAGATAAAAACAAAGAACAAAGAAGAAAATCAATAATTAAAAATATAACAATTGGAAAGAAAAAATATAAAGTACAATGTGAACTTTCAAAAACTAAAAGAAGTGAAAGAAAAAAAGTAGCAGAATATATGGCAATCTTATATTTTATAGATGAAACAGAAAAATATGAACTAGAAAAAGAAAATAAGGATAAAAGTACATGTGTTGGAATAATAATGGTAGACAATTATGAAGAAGTAATGCAAAGAGTAAATGCAGAACAAAAAACACAGTTAATGGCAAAAGTAGAAAGCACAATATATGATTGGGTAAATCAAACAAATGGAATATTAGTAAAAGAAGATAGAGACACATATGTATATATATTTGAACAACGTAATTTAGAAAAAATAAAAGAAGATAAATTTGCTATCTTAGATACAATCAAAGATATTGTAAGAAAAGATAAAATACAATTAACATTAAGTATAGCGATATCAAGTGAAGGAAAAACAGACAACGAAGTTTATAAATCAGCTTCTGCTGCAATGGATGTTATACTTGGAAGAGGTGGAGACCAAGCAGTTATAAGAGAAAATGGAAAATACCAATTCTTTGGCGGAAAAGTAGAAGAAGTTGAAAAAAGAACAAAAGTAAAAGCAAGAATTGTAGCACATGCCTTAGAAGAATTAATTATGGAATGTGATAAAGTAATTATAATTGGGCACTCAAATCCAGATATAGATGCAATCGGCTCAGCCCTAGGGGTATATAGAATAGCAACAAGTCTTAGAAAAGATGCTTATATAGTAGCAGATAGAGAATCACCATCAATAAAAGCATTTACAGAATGTTTACCAGAAGAATATGATAATGTATTAATAAGCGAAGAAACAGCATTAAATGAAATCGATTCAGAAACACTATTAGTAGTTGTAGATACACATAAAAAATCATATGTAGAACAAGAAGAACTATTAGACAAAACAAATAAAATAGTTGTAATAGACCATCATAGAAGAAGTGCTGATTTTATAAGCCAAAGTATTTTAACATTCCAAGAAGTATATGCTTCATCAGCAGCAGAATTAGTAACAGAATTAATTCAATATACTCAGAATGAAGTTGAGTTGCCAACAATAGAAGCAGAAGCATTATATGCGGGTATAATGATGGACACAAAAAACTTTACATTTAAAACAGGTGTAAGAACATTCGAAGCGGCTGCATACTTACGCAGGTGCGGAATAGATATAATTAAGGTTAAAAAATGGTTCCAAAGTGATTTGGAAAGTTATAAAAGAATTTCTGAAATAGTAAAAAAATCAGAAATAATACATGACACAATTGCAATATCAACATATGAAGTACAAGAAAAAGATACAAGTTTAATTTGTGCTAAAGCAGCAGATGAACTATTAACAATAGGAAATATCACAGCATCATTTGTATTAGGAACAATGGAAAATAAAATTTGTATAAGTGGTAGGTCAATAGGAGATATAAATGTACAAATTATACTTGAAAAACTGGGTGGCGGAGGTCACATAACTCTTGCGGGAGCACAACTTGAGAATGTAACAATTGAAGAAGCAAAGCAAGAACTTATTCAAAAAATAGATGAATACTTTAGTGAAAAAGAATAGAAAAGGAACGTGATATAAATGAAAGTTATATTAAAAGCAGATATAAAAGGGGTAGGAAAAAAAGACGAGGTTATAAATGCATCAGATGGATATGCTCGTAACTTTTTATTCCCTAAGAATTTAGCTGTTGAAGCTAATGCAGAAAATATGAGCAAACTAAAAGCTCAAAAAGATTCAACACAATTCAAAAAAGATACAGAAAAAGAAGAAGCAAAAAAGCTTGCTGATAAGTTAACTAGAATAATGGTAAAAGTTGAAGTAAAAGCAGGTGAAAATGGAAAAATATTTGGCGGAGTTTCTGCAAAAGAAATTGCAGATAATTTAGAAAAACAACATAGTATCAAAATAGACAAGAAAAAAATTGATTTAAAAGAAACAATAAAAACATTAGGAACTCATATAGTAGATGTTAAATTGTATGAAGGTGTTTACGGAAAAATAAAAATAGATGTAATTGAAAAATAGGAAGGAACCTGAGAAAAATGGAGCTAGCAAAAATACCACCACATGACATAGATGCAGAACAAGCTGTATTAGGAAGTATGCTTACCGATAAAGAAGCAGTAAATGCGGCAATTGAATCATTAAAAGAAGATGCATTTTATAGAGATGATAATAGAATAATATTCCAGGCAATAGTGAATTTATATAGCAAATCAGAGCCAATAGATATTATCACATTAAAAGACGAATTAGAATCAATGGATAAATTCGAACAAGTTGGTGGCTATGAATATTTAGCTAGTTTGCCTGATAAAGTTCCAACAACAGCAAATGTGCAAAAATATATTAAAATAGTAGAAGAAAAATCAATATTGCGAAATTTAATAAAAACAGCAAATGAAATAATAGAACTAGGATATGATCCGACAGAAGATGTTGAAGATATAATGGATGGAGCGGAAAAAAAGATTTTTGATATAATGCAAAGTAAAAATCAAAAAGGATATACACCTATAAAAGATGTTTTGGTAGAAAGCTTTACTAAATTGGAAGAATTATATAACAGAAAACAACATATAACAGGTGTGCCTACTGGATTTGCAGAATTAGATTATAAAACAGCTGGATTACATGGCTCTGAATTAATTTTAGTTGCTGCAAGACCTGCAATGGGAAAGACAGCATTTGCTTTAAATTTAGCAACAAATGCTGCATTAAGAGGAAATGCACCAGTAGCAATATTCAGCTTGGAAATGTCTAAAGACCAATTAGTAAACAGAATTTTGTGTAGTGAAGCAATGGTTGATAGTAATAAAGTTAGAACAGGAAAACTAGATGAAGATGACTGGGTAAAATTAGCAGGAGCAATTGGACCATTATCAGAAGCAGAAATGTATATAGATGACACACCAGGTATTTCAGTAATGGAAATAAGAACCAAATGTAGAAAATTGAAAATGGAAAAAAATATAGGTTTGGTAGTAATAGATTACTTACAATTAGTACAAGGAAATAAGAGAACAGCAAGCAGAGAGCAAGAAATTTCAGAGATAAGTAGATCATTAAAAATACTAGCAAAAGAAATTAATGTGCCAGTAATAGCATTATCACAGTTATCAAGAGCAGTAGAACAAAGACCTGACCACAGACCTATGTTATCAGACTTGCGTGAATCAGGAGCTATAGAACAGGATGCCGATATTGTAATGTTCTTATATAGAGACGATTACTATAATAAAGAAAGTGAAAAGAAAGATATAGCAGAAGTAATAATTGCAAAACAGAGAGGTGGACAAACAGGAACAGTAGAATTATTATGGATGGGAAATTATACGAAGTTTGTAAATTTAGAGAGGAGATTTGATGATTAAATTCTATGAATCAAAAAGTACTAGAAACAATAAGAAAATATAATTTAATAGAAGATGGAGATAAAATTGTTTTAGGGGTATCAGGTGGTCCAGATTCAATTTGTATGTTAGACAATTTAAGAGAGGTAAAAGAAGAACAAATTATTGAATTTGAAATATATGTTGCACATATTAATCATATGATTAGAGAAGAAGCAATTGATGATGAAAAATATGTGCAAGAATATTGCAAAAAATATAATATAGAATGTTTTGTAAAAAGAGCTGATGTACAAAAAATTGCGAGTGAAAAGAAAATAGGAACGGAAGAAGCTGGACGCAAAGTGCGTTATGACTTCTTTGAAGAAGTTTTGCAAAAAACAGAATCGAATAAAATTGCAATTGCACATAATAAAAACGATAAAATTGAAACAATAATAATGCATTTGCTTAGGGGAAGTGGACTTTCAGGCCTTAAAGGTATTGAACCTATAAGAGATAATAAATATATTAGACCTCTATTAGAGTGTGAACGTACGGAAATAGAACAATATTGCGAAGATAAAAAATTAAATCCGAGAATAGATAAAACCAATTTTGAAAATGAATATACAAGAAACAAAATTAGAAATATTGTAATTCCGTATATTAAAAAGGAATTTAATCCGAATATAATTCAAACTTTAAGTAGATTATCTGACCTTGCTGCTGATGAAAGTAATTATATTGAATTACAAACACAAAAAGCTTTTGAAAAAATACTAATTGCAAAAGAAAAAGAACAAATAACGTTGAATTTGAAAGAATTTAATAAACAAGATAAAGTTATAAAAAATAGACTTATATTATATACTACAAAAGAGCTAATGGGTTCAACACAAGGGATAGAAAAAATACATATTGAAGACATAATAAAATTGTGTCAAAATAATGTGGGAAACAAATTCTTGACACCAAATAAAAATTTGAAAGTATTAGTTAAAGATAAAAAATTTTTTTTTATAAGACAAAACAAGTATAAAAATTAAAAAACCGCAAGAAAACTAGAAAAATGTAACCAAAAGGACACAAAAAAGTCACGCAAAAAGTATTGAAAAAATAAAAAAGGTATGTTATAGTTGCAAATGATAATATTGAATAGGAGGACTTAAATGAAAAAAGGAATAAAAACATTAGCCATGTGGTTAATAATAGGAGTAATAGTAATAGTACTATTATCATCAATAATGGAAAATAATAATTCAAAAATGACATATTCGGAATTAGTAACAAATATTACTAATAAAGAAGTAGAAAGTATAAAAATCTCTTCTACCGGTAGTACAGCATCAGTAAAATTAAAAAATTCAAAATCAGAAAAAGAAGTAAATATTCCAAGTTTAGATAGTTTTATGTCATATACTGAAGAATATTTAAAAACAGGAGACTTTACATTAGATGAAGAAAAAGAATCTGTTTGGATTGTTATATTAAACTTAATAACACCATTTGGATTACTAATAATATTCTTTATTTTCTGGTTTATGATGATGGGTGGAAATAACCAAGGTGCAACAAAAAATATGACATTTGGAAAAAGCAGAGCAAGATTAGTAAATGCAGGAGAAAAGAATAGAATAACATTTGATGATGTTGCAGGTGTTGATGAAGAAAAAGAAGAATTAGAAGAGATTGTAGAGTTCTTAAAAAATCCAAAGAAATTTACAGACATGGGAGCAAGAATTCCAAAAGGAGTATTATTAGTAGGTCAACCAGGAACAGGTAAAACATTATTAGCAAAAGCAGTAGCAGGAGAAGCAGGAGTGCCATTTTATTCAATAAGTGGTTCAGACTTCGTAGAAATGTTTGTTGGTGTTGGTGCATCAAGAGTAAGAGATTTATTTGAACAAGCAAAGAAAAATGCACCATGTATAATATTTATAGATGAAATCGATGCAGTTGGTAGACAAAGAGGTGCTGGATTAGGTGGAGGACATGATGAAAGAGAACAAACCTTAAATCAATTATTAGTTGAAATGGATGGATTCTCAGATAATGAAGGTGTAATAATCTTAGCAGCAACAAATAGACCAGACGTATTAGATAAAGCATTATTAAGAGCAGGAAGATTTGATAGACAAATAGTAGTTGGAAGTCCAGACGTAAAAGCAAGAGAACAGATATTAGAAGTTCATGCACGCAAAAAGAAATTAGCAGAAGATGTAGATTTAAGAGTAATAGCAAAAAATACATCAGGTTTTGCAGGAGCAGACTTAGAAAATGTATTAAATGAAGCAGCATTATTAGCAGCTAGAAGAAACTATAAAGAAATAGGAATGAAAGAAATAGAAGATGCTATGGTAAAAGTAACTATGGGACCTGAAAAGAAAACAAGAGTAAGAAGCGAAAAAGAAAACAGATTAGTTGCATATCATGAAGCTGGTCATGCGGTTGTAAGCAGATATTTACCAACACAGGATCCAGTACATCAAATTTCTATAGTACCACGTGGTATGGCTGGTGGATATACAATGTATAGACCAACAGAAGACAAATCATTCATGTCAAAAACAGAAATGGAAGAAAATATAGTATCATTATTAGGTGGTAGAGTTGCAGAAGCACTTATCTTAAATGATATATCAACAGGAGCAAGTAATGATATAGAAAGAGCATCACAAATAGCAAGAAATATGGTAACAAAATATGGTATGAGTGATAGAGTTGGAGCAATAATGTTTGGTGGAGGCCAAGGAGAAGTATTCTTAGGTAGAGATTTTGCACAAACTAAAGATTATTCAGAAGAAACAGCAAACATAATTGACGAAGAAGTTAAGAAAATAGTTGATAGAGCATATAATAGAGCAGTAGAAATTTTAAGCGCACATGCTGACAAACTTCATGCAGTTGCAGGAGTATTATTAGAAAAAGAAAAAATCGAAGGTGAAGAATTCGATAAAATTTTTGAAGAATAAAAGGGCGTAGAAATACGCTCTTTTGCTGCTTTTGAGACGAATAATGCCAATTTTATCTATTGACAAAATTCGATAAATGTAGTAATTATATTATATATGAAACAAAGATAAAAAGTGAGGAATACATATGAAGGTACAAGATTTGGCAATAATCTTTATAATAATAATATTACCAATTTCCCTGGTAATTTCAACATATACTCAATATCAGATACAAACGATAAATACACAAACATTATATGATAACAAACTTACAACAGCAACATATGATGCTATAAGAGCATTTCAGATAAATACAACAAGTAGTACAACATCGGATTTAACAAATTCAAAGAGCAGAGATTTGGAAGCATCCATTTCAACATTTAGAAATTCAATAAGATCAACTTTTGCACTAACTGGATATTCAGAAGATACATTAGATAAATACATACCTGCATTGGTGTATACTCTTTATGATGGATTTTATATATATTCACCATATAAAAATATAGCAAATGAAGATGGAACTGTAAAAAATAACACTAATGATGCATCAACACAGTATGGAGTCAAACCATATATATCATATAGCTGTAGATATAAAAAAGGAGATATTGATGTTGTAATAACATATTCATTAGATAATCATATAGCTGTAAAGGGAATGGTAGGAAATGAATATGTTAATAAAGATGGATATTTAATAGACGGAATTACTTGTGATGAAAGTAAGACATATGAAGATGCTACAATAACATATAATGGCATAAAAATTGAAACAGAACAGTTAAAAGAATATTTGCCAAATGATTCTAATACATTATATCCGTATGCAAAAATTAACGGAACAAAATATTATGAAATAGGTACAGGCTCAAACGCAAAAATTGTATATGTTAGAAATGGAAATATAGTCAAACAATGTAAAAGTGGAGACGAGGAATTCGATGCATATGACAAAATAATAAATAATAATTATTTGGCAAAAGAATATTACTATAAAGCATATGTGTTTACTAAATGGTTTAAGAGTACAGGACTAAAAGAATTAAGATATAGTGATGCATATGATGAAGATTTAGTTGATAATAATAGTGGAACTTCAGATACTAAATATCAACAAGTATGGGCAGATAATGCTAATAAAATATTTCAATTTGCAGAAACGGCAAACATGAATATTGAAAATGAATCTTCAACATTTAATCAACATAGAATGCAAGTCATAAGACATAAAATTGAAACAAATATGGCGATAGCAATATCAAATTATAATGCATATTCAAATGTAAAAAATGTATTTCAAATGCCGGAACTAAAAGAAACAGAGTGGGATCAGATAATACACAATATATCATTGATAAGCTTTTTGCAAGGACTACCAATTGGTGGAAAAATATATAATGGACATACAGTAGTAACTAATTCAGAAAGTGAGGAAGTTGTTTTAGAAAAAAATATATATTTACTAGGTTCGGATAAATATTACCATAGAATAGGTGATAAGAAATTAGAAAGTGGTGGAGATGTACAGCTTGATTGTGGAATATATGGTAGAGACAGTTCAAGTGCTGGAAGACTAAATTTGAATTTTTCGAGAAGAAATGTAATGGCAAAGGATTCAATATATTATTATTATCCATTAAGAGATTATAATGCGTCATATAACAGTGTTATAATGCAAGATAATTTAACAACATATGATGATATATATAAATATGTCTCAACACAAAGTGATGTATATAAAAAGGCATTTTACACTGCATTAGGAAGAGAAAGAGAAGGACAATATAAATCTACTAATGAACAATTGATAAATTATAAAAATATTTTAGTTGTAGGATATGGTGCAGCTGAATCTCAGTGGAATGCGTCAGTAATAATACAAAATATATGTAACCAATTAAACCAAGAAAAAGATATACAAGCTTCATATGAATTTAATACAGATATGACATATCTTGAAAATTATATAACAAATAATATGGAAAAATATGACCTTATAATAATAGACTCATCATATTGGGGTGGACAAATCAAACAAGGATTAGTTGATAAGATATTGAAGAAAACAAATTTATTTACAATTGGTAATGATATGGGTGGATTAGATATATTTAGGTCAGATAAAGATGGAACAGATTTAAAAGGACAAATGTCAATAACAACTATGGGAACAGAAAAACTTGGCGGAAATTATACAACTAATTTGAAATTTGAAGATTCATACCAAAGAACAATAGATTTTAATGATGATGTTCAAGTATTATATGAAACATTATATAATACTGGTGAAAGACATGATGCAGTTGGATTAAGAAATACAGGTGGATATAATTGGATGCATTCTCAATTTGGAAACTTGCATGGAGATATGACAGTATTAAAAAAATTAGTAGAATATACAATAGAAAATAAGGCAAAGACTACGCTTACAGGTAATGGAGAATATGGAAAGATAGGAAAGCCAAGAAATAATTCAGTAGGAACTATTGGAGTTAATCCTGACGGAAATACTGCTCAATTTGGTTTTGCAGATATAGAGATGTATTCTTTAAAAATCTCTAATGGGACGGAAACAATTGTAGAATATGACGGAAATAACAATACAGGAAATGGACATAATAGTACTACTACAACTTGGAAAAACTTAGTTAAGAATAGTAACAATGGAACAATAATTGGAGGAACATGGGGAAGTAATTATTTGAGGCTAAATGGAACTAACAATTGGGTTAATATAGGTCAAATAAACTTTACAACTCAAGCAGAATTTGATGCAACTATAGTTGTAAATTCAATAAAAGATGGAGAAGCTGATATTGCTGGTAACTTTAATCTGGGAGGAGCTGGAATATGGTTATCAGATGGATACCCAGCATTTGATATTTACTCAGAAAAACAAAATAAATATATATCAATAAAATCAGAGAAGAAAGTAACAGTAGGACAAAAAACCAGAATTGTAGGAAAATATGATGGAAGAAACTTATATTTATATGTAGATGGAAAATTAGTATCGCAGACGAACAAATAATATTTTATAAGGAAGGGGAATAAAATGAATTACGCAGATATAAAAATAGCAGATGTAGCAAATGGAAAAGGAGTTAGAGTATCATTATTTGTTAGTGGATGTAATCATCATTGTAAAGGATGTTTTAATCCACAGGCATGGGACTTTAATTATGGAAAAGAATTTACAGAAGAAGACGAAGAAAAGGTTATGGAAGATTTAGACCATTCTTATGTAGCAGGGCTTTCTCTTTTAGGAGGAGAACCATTAGAACATCAAAACCAAAAAGGACTATTACCATTATTAAAAAAAGTAAAAGAAAGATTTCCTGAAAAAAATATATGGTGCTATACAGGATATAAATTTGATTCTGACATAGTAACAAATATGTTTGAAAATTGGCCAGAGACTAAAGAATTAATGTCATATATAGATGTATTAGTTGATGGGAAGTTTGAAGAAGATAAAAAAGATTTGAATTTAAAATTTAGAGGTTCAGCAAACCAAAGAATAATAGATGTTCAAAAATCATTAAAAACACATAAAGTAATACCATATCAAGTATAAGATAAAGTTTATACAAAATGACTTAAAAGGCTTGACAATTTATACCCAAATAATGTATAATAATTAGCGTATATAGGATGAGAACAAACGAAATCCCGCATACAGTGTTTTAAACGCCGGAAGGAGGGGAATAATAATGTCAGAAATAAAAGTTAATGGAAATATAGAAGAAGCACTAAAAAAATTTAAAAGACAATGTGCAAGAAATGGAGTTCTTCAAGAAGTTCGCAAAAGAGAACATTATGAAAAGCCAAGTGTAAAAAGAAAAAAGAAGTCAGAGGCAGCAAGAAAAAGAAAATTTTAATATATAAAACCACATTTATAAATGTGGTTTTTTTGGTATGACGGGCATGTCATAAATCTAGGGTGAAA
>ULXP01036963.1_pt1 | contig 15422 bp, 19 predicted proteins | sample 1961351 | NCBI WGS metagenome assembly ULXP01 (sample SAMEA4835840, study PRJEB28245) | human gut metagenome | biome: gut microbiome; material: fecal sample | place: Denmark | collected 2008 | reverse complement strand
CGAGCAACCGTTCTATGCGCTCGCGCTTTCGTTTTTGCTCCTCTGCAATGCGCTCCGCTTCCTTTTTTGCCGCCTGTTCTGCGTCGTACTTTTTCCAATACTCAACAGCCTCCGGGCAGTCGCAACGGGACGGAAACGGTTGCCAAAAAAGAATTTCGCCGCCAAAAGGAATTCCCGAACGGGGATTTTCCTTGCCGCAGAATTGGCACTTGTCGGGAGGCGGTGGAGGTGACTTAAATCTGTACCCCTTTGCTTTCGCTTCCTCCGGCGTCAAATAGAGCGGCTCGTTTTTCTCACTTTTTGAAGCCTCCCGACGGCTTGAAGCCTCCGGGGTTTGGCCCATTATGTCCCGCAGGGACTTCATTTCTGCCATAGCCTCCGCCTCCGTTCTTCTTGAATTCTTCCTGCACCCGTTCCACTACCCAATTAAGGATTGCGCGGTAATCGCTCTTGTAGGTCTTCCCGCTCTGTCCTTTGTAGTTGTCGAGGACGGTTATCATTCTTGCCGCCGCATTTTCTCCGTACTGCTCTACGAGTTTTCGGTGTTCCTCCTCGGTCATACGGACGAATTCGGCATATTTGATTTTCTCCGGCTCGTCGGGTTTTGATTTCTGCGGTTTTTTCGGGGCGGACTTTCCTCGTTTCGGCTTTTGTCGCTCCGAATTGTCCTCTGATTGAGGTTTTTCGTCCGTTTTCGGCGGGTTTTCGGGTATATTCTCCACGGAAAACGGCTTTTTCGGCATTGGTGTCGTTCGTTTGTCGTAAACGAGTTTGAGATTATCCACGAGCGATTGACACCAAATAATTTTGTGTTGCTCCCATAGTTCCTTGTCGATATTTTCGAGGTCAACAAGCATTTCTATAATGCTGTCGGCCGTTTCCGGGTCTGTTTTGGTGTATGAGTATAAATACTCTTGATTGGCTACTGTTGACAGATTGAAAGCGTGTCCGTCTGTTATACAGAGTAATTCGAGCAGCTTAAACCAAAACGCATACCCGTCATTCTTCCACCTTGCTTCAAGGATTGATATAGTGCGTCGAGAGCCTGTAACAAAGTGAGGAAAATAATCGACGGTCTGTTTTTTCGGTCGTCCCATATTGCTTCACCTCCGCTTTCGCAGTAGCCGGGGAGGGGACGCTCCCCGGCACTTGAATTACTGATAAATAACTTTGCTTCCGTCTGCCGTTTTCACCACATCCACGCTCTGCGGAAATCTTGATTTCATTGTCGGGTCGTGAGTGATTGCCATAATCTTCAATGCAGAATAGCGGCTCTGAATAGCTTCCAAAGCGTCGCAGTAGGCTTGTACGCCCTGTGCGTCAAGGAACGGCGGCTCGTCAATAAAGAGGAAACCGAGTTGTACGCCGGCCTTTGTACTCTTTATCTCCGAAAGTGCAAGAATGACCGAAAGTGCCGCCTTGACTCTTTCTCCACCGCTCCGGCTCATATAGGGGAGTCGCCCGGTCGTGCAGTCGTTTATGATGATGTCAAGGGTCGTGACCTCTTTTTTGTTGTTGGATTTCAGCACCTTTTCGGTAACAAATTCAACACTCATTTTGCCGCCGCTCATTTGTCCGAGTATTCCCGTTGCCGTTGCCTCGAAAATCGGAATAAGTGAGCGAATAACATTGTGCGGAATACCGTCCTGCGAAAAGGCTTTTTTGAGGTCTTCATAAAGCGAGGCGGTGTGAGCAAGGCTCTCGGTCTGTTTCTGCAACTCTTTTGCAGTCTGTCGGCTCTGCTCGGCTGTTTCGGCCTGCTTGGTGAGTGCGCCGAGGCTCATTGACTTCTGCTGAATTTCAGTACGCAGTCCGTTGATAATTTCGTCAGCCTGTTTCACGAGTTTTTCAAGGTCTGCCGCACCCTCCGAGGCAATTTTCTCGGCGGCGTGTTCCTCGCGTTTCTGCGCTATATCTGCGTCATACTGTGCGATTTCTGTTTCGAGTTCCCCCATACGCACACTGGCCGAGGCGAGGCGCTCGCGCATAGCCGGGAGTTCTTTCTCTTTTTCCAACCACACCTTTGCGGCGGTGATTTTGGCGGATATAGCGTCGTACCCTCCGGCGGCTTCCTGCGCTTTTGCGAGGTCGTCCATAACCTTGTCGCGCTCTGCTTCGGTGTTTCGGAGTTTCTTTTCGTTTTCTTCGACCGCAGCTGCGTATGTCTTCAAAAGCGTGTCGGCGGTTTCCTTTTGCGAGTTGAGCGTAGCAAGTTCGGCGTATCTTTCCTCGTATGCCCTCAAAGCGCTCAAATTGGCTCTCAAAGCGTTTAACGCTTCCGGGGTATACTTGCTTGCCTCAACTGCCGCTCTCGCTAAATCGACCGCTTTCTGCTTTTCTGCGAGCGCTTCTGACTCATTTGTAGCGAGTTCTTCGGCGTTTGCTTTCCATTCCGGGAGTTTTTCTTTTGCGGCAATGGCTTTTGAGAGGAATTTACAAGAGGCTTTTTCCGAAATCGGGCAATCGCTGTTTTCAAGTAATGTAGCCTCCGCCTCGCAAGCGGCTATCTCGCCGTCAATAGTCCGTTTTTCGAGGGCGTATTTACTCTCCACCTTTGCATATTCTGCCTGCGCTTCGGCGAGCGCTTTGGTGAGCGAGGTATATTCTTCCGCTGATTTCTGCATTTCCTCGACCGCCGCCTGTACTTTTAGGTATTCGGCGTGTTTTTCTTCGAGTAAAGGAGCGTCGCAGAGTTTAGAGTTGATTGTCGCAATGCGTTCAGTTGTCTGTTGCAGAACCTTTTCTGCTTTTTCTTTTGCGGCGGAAAGAGTGATTGCCTCGTCTGTGAGCGCCTTTCCTCTTTCGGCGAGGTCGTCCCGACGGTCCCGTGCGGAAATAAGAGCCTTTTCCTGTTCGAGCAACTGCTCATATTCTGCTACGCCGGCCTTTATCTGTGCCTCCTCACTCAATGCGGCGGCTGCTCCGTTTGCAATAAGACTCTGCGTTGTCTTGTTTGTGATAGCGGTGTTTTTCTTCATTTCAAGCGTTGCAATTTCCGCTTGAATTCTGACCGCCCTTTGCATAGCCTCAACCTTTGTGTTGAGCCGTACTTTCGTGCCGTCAATCTCTGTGGCCTTTTCGTCGGCCTGTTTCTGCAGGTCCGCAATATCTTTTTTCGTTATCTCGATAGCGGCGGCGAGTTCTCCTGCGTCCGGGAGGGCGGCTGTGATGTCGGCTACCTTGTCGAGAATACTTTTGATTTCTCGGTTTTTGTTTGTGAGCGCGGTGGCGGCGAGGTCTTCCATTCGGTCGTAAATTCCGAGTCCAAGGATATTGCCGAGAATATTCATTCGTGCCTCTTTGTCGGCCTGCAAGAATAATCCGTACTGGTCCTGCATAATCAGTCCGCAGGCTTTCAGCGTGAGGCTATCCATTCCGATAATGTCGGAAATAATCGCCTGCGTGTCCTTGTAACGTTCCGCCGAACGGTCCTCCCATTCGCCCTCTACGAGTTCGGCGATATTCAGAGTCGCTTTACCGCTCTTTGTGCGCGTTCTCGTTACGCGGTATGTGGCTTCTCCAATGCTGAATGTAAACTGAATTGAGCCGCTTCTCACGTCCGGGTCATTGCAAATCCACCCGGTCAAATCACCCTCTCTCGGCTCTTCAAAAAGTGCGTCGAGCATAGTGTCCATAAAGAGTGAGGATTTGCCTGCGCCGTTTTCGCCGTTGATAGTGCAGAAACGAATTCCGTCATAGTCAAAACTCTCGTCCCGGTAGTTTCGGTAATTTTTCACCTCAATTTTGAGGGGAATAAATACGCCTGTGTGCGCTCCGCTTCCTTTTGCCTCTGCCGCCTCCGAAATAAATGGTGCGGCGGTGTCGATAAGTTCCGCAATTCTCTCCGGGCTGTATTCCTTGTCACCGAAATATCTGCGGAGGTGTTCTTCCGGGGAGTTGTCGTCCGACATAGCCTCCTTGTTTACCGTGATAGAGATTTTCGCCGGGGTGATTTCCTGCACCCAAAATGCTCCGCCCTCATACAAGAATGTTTCGAGCGCCGCTTTGTTGAGCGCTTTGTTATGCTCGTCGGTGCAACTGTAAAGGACTCTGACTACTTTCTCGGAGTAATTGTTCTCGGCGTTTAGCCATTCCATATCTCCACCGATAATCTTCGCTACGTCCTCGTCTTCGAGCCGAATGGTCTTGTATTCTCGCGTCGGGAGTGCGTAGAATGTGCTGTGTACGCCGTCCGCCTCTATGTCGTGAATGTAAAATCCGCGTTCCTGCCCCTCGTCGTTGAAGTTGAGGGCGCTTACCGCTCCGCAGTAATATGTCGGTCCGGCTTCGTCAATGTGCTGTGGGCGGTGGATATGCCCGAAACAGTTGAGGTCAAATCCTGCCGCCATAAGTGCCGAGGGGTAAACAACAGGCTCAAATGCGCTGAAAAATGCCGTCTGACCGCTCTCCATATTGCAACCGGGGATAGTGAAGTGCGAAACCAAAACCGTCGGTGCTGAATTGTCGCAGCTCGCTTTCAATCCGAGTATGATTTTTTCGAGTTCTTCCGTGAACACCTCGTTTTCCTCCTCTTTGGAGAGTCCGGGGTGCTTGGCACGGTAAAAGCCTCTGTCAAATCCGGGCAGGCCCGCAATCTGTACCGAAACGCCGCTGTGATACCCATATACTTTGAGTGTCTGCGGCTCGGTGATGATGTGTAAGCTGTCGTCGCCCTCGAATGCGCTCACGAGGTTTTCGTACTGCTGCTCGCTGTCGTGATTTGGTGTCCCTCTTACGATTATGACCGGGGCGATTTTTTCAAGCAGTCTGATATAGTGCGTTGCCGTGCGGTTTTCTTTCAGCCCTCGGTCGCTCCACACCTTTGCTTGGTGGAAAATATCACCCGCTATAACGATAAAGTCCGGGGCGGCTTCCTCCGCCTTGACTACAAGAGTGTCGAGGCAATGGCAGATGTCATTAAATCTCACATTTTCGCCGTTTCTTTCGGGACCGGGAAAATTGCCGATATGCCAATCTCCCGTATGGAGTATCTTCATTCTTTGTCACCGCCTTTCAGCTTTTCGAGAAATTCTTTCAGATTGGGGTCGATAGTAACCTTTTCGGCCTTAACGCCTGCGGGCGGTCCTTTTTTGATAATGTCCTCCATAACCTTTCCGATAAAATCGGTGGCGATTTTCTTGTCGTTGGAAACGACTTCCTCTGTGGGAACAACGATCGTTTTTCCGTCGTCCGTGATACAGAACGAAAGATATGTCATAACCTTTGCGGCGTTTTCCGCCTTTTTGTAAATACCGAGTGAAATTTCAACGCCGTTGATTGTGTGTGCGACAATTTCGTTTCCCTCGTTCGATTTTTCTACTGAAATTCTCTCAATCACCTCTGCGGTGACTATGTGCTGTCTGTTCTGCGTGATAATCGTAGTCATTACTGATTTCCTCCTCTTTTCTTCTGACAGTCCATACAAAGCGGCGCTCCGTAGTTCTCAATGGAATACTCCGAAACTCCGTTTGAAATCTTCTTGCCGCAATCTGTGCAAATATTCGGGTCGGGCGGTGCGGCGCGTCTTGCGGTTGTTGCCTGCGGACGCTCCGGCGGCAACGCCTGCGGTGCGGGTGCGGGTTCAATAGGTGTCTGCTGTGCTTCGCCTCCGCTTGCGTCTTCCGGGTCGTCTTCGACGAAAACGGTCCGACGGTTGTTGTTATCCACATTCCCGCCGTAAATTTCGTGAGAGGAGGAAAACATAGCCTCCACCGCCTTTTCCTTAACCTCTGCATTGTCAAGGTTAGGGACGAGGTATGCGACTACAAAAGGCTTCTTAAACTCCTCAATGAGATATGTCCCTTTAATCTGCATAGCGGCTCGGAGCGCTCTGTTGAGGGCTTTCGTTTCGCACATTTCGTTTCTAAATTTCAGAAACTCCGCTTTCTGCTTGTCGGTCATTGAGGCGGTAACATCGTCAACTATAATCTCCTTGTGAGCGACTACCTCGATATTTTCGCCTGTAAGCTGCGGAACGCTGATACGCACTTCGTATTTGACGTCCTTGTTCGGGCAAGCACCGCACCTCACGGCTTTCCCGATACCCGCGTTAATGTTGGCACATTTCTGACAGGTAGAGGGGACTACCGGGCGAGAGGACAGGATTTTGATACCCGCTGCCCTCATAAGTTTCGTGAGTCCCTTTTTGGTGATAGCGTACTTTGCAGGGTCTTTACCATAGGCTTTTTCCTGCACATAGATTTCCTTGTCGTTGAGGTCCGCGCTGATAGAAACGACATTCATCACGGGCTTATGAATTGACGCAATCTCCGCTACGGTCTGCATAGAAACAAGCAGATTGTAGCGGTCCGTCGGGTACTGCGCTGTAATTGTTAAAGAATTGTTCGCCATTTTTTGCAACCTCCTATTGCATTTTCAAAAATTATGTGATACAATAGAGATACGGATTTAGATTTGCCCTGCGGCTTTGGCTGCGGGCATTTCTTTTTTTCTCTGCTGTATCTGCCGTTTGTGTTCTTCCTCGGCATATCTGAAAAGTTCGCCGAGTTCCAATGTGAACGCCGAAAAGCGTTCTGCCCTTACCGCCTCTGCGATAAGTTGTGCTAAATAATACGGTTTCCTCCTTTCTCCGTCGTCGTCGCCCTCTCGCTCGATTATTCGGGCGAGTTTTCTTTTTGCCTGCGCCTTTGCTTCCTTATACTCTGTGTCCGACAAAGGCTCTGCGAGGTACTCCTCCGACAGCGTTTTTAATTCGTCTTTTTGTAACACCGCCTGCAACTGCTTTCACCTCCTTACTGTTCTGCTGACAGTCGCATTTTTCTCCGGGGTCAAGACTTCCGCCGCAGAAAGGGCATTCGTGATAATACGGCATATTTATCTCCTTTCTTTTCGGCTCTTTTTCGTGCCGAAAATGTAGTTATTGAAAACTGAAAAGCCTGCGTATGCGGCCGCAAATATTAAAATCCATTCCGAGCCGCAGGCGTAATAGCCGCGCTCTGCGTATGCAATCGGTAATACTACCGCCGCCATAATTCCTCCGGCAATCACTCCGGCTACTGCCGCTATGATGAATAGCACGACGAGCCGTTTGACCTCTGTTGCTGTCAAGCCTTTTTTATGCTTTGGATAATATCTGCGATTTTTCTGCAATACTCTGTTTCGGTAATACCGTTCTTCCATAATCTTTTCGCTCCTCCCTCGCCGCAGTTGTAACACATCAGAATTTCGTTAATAGTGTCGTATTTTTCGCATAACCCCGATAACATATAGGTCCCTGCGAGAATGTTTTGTTCCGGGTCGTAAAAATTTGTAATGCCGAGTTCCTCTGAGAGCCATTCAAAATTGACCGGGTGGATTTGCATATATCCCTGTTCGCCGGCCGCTCCCGTAGCGTTCGCTCTGTAATCGCTTTCTTTTTGAATAATGGCGATTATCAGTTCGGGCGGCACTCCGTAATCGTCGGCGGTCGTAAATATGTAGTCCTGCAGGTCCGTTGACAGCGGTATAGCGTAATAGTGCTTGTCCGGCTCTGTTGCGTGTGGCTCTGTCGAAATCTCCGGCACGGTCGTTCGGTATACAAGGTCATTGACCGTAAATGCTGTTCCGCTGTTGGGCTTGTCCGCCGTATTGGATACGGCGCTGCTCTTTGCGTCAAATCCGACTAACATAACGAGTGCGAATAATGAGCCGAACAGTAACGCTCCTCCGATTTGAAATCTTCGCTTTATTATTTCGATTTTTCTCATACGCTTTGTGTGGTCGCAACTGTGAGCGGCCCGATAGCGTTCCTTGCAATCCGTTTGAGTATTTCCTCGACCTCTGCTTTTGTCTTTTCTCGGCAGTAGTCGTCGCATATTTTTATCCGGGTGTTTCCTATGCTCATTTCCTTAACTACATTTCCCGTTGCAACCATACATAGCACCTCCTTTTCAAAGTTTATTTGTTTGGTAATTTGTCCTATTCCCATACTGCTTCTGAAAGTAGATTTTTAAGGCTTGAATTTTGGTCGCCGCTTCGTCGAGTTTTGAAATGATGTTTTCCATTCTCGGTTTTTCGGTATTGTCTATCACGCCGTCCGCCGCAATGTCTATCAATTCGGCTTTTACTTGTGGGAGGCTCTGAAACGCCGACAGCAACTGCAACACGGTTTTTTCGAGTTCTGTTACCTCGACCCCGTTTACGGTCTTAACTCCGAGGGGACACATCTTACTGCAAAAGTGATTACACAGTTCCGGGGCGTTGTAAACCTCCGAAAGTATCAGCACCTCCTCCGGGTGGGGATTTACCGTATTGAGTTCTATGTAGGCGAGCCTTGTTCTGTCTACGCCCGTTTCTTCCGACGCGCCCTCACGGGACGATAATCTGTCGTTCCACTTTGAGGCTTCTTTTCGTGCTTGATAAAAGACATTTCCTGCGGCTTTCGTCGCCATTTTAGGCATTTATCTTTGCCTCCTCTCGTTGTAAAATATAATCGTGAACAGGGGATATGACGCTGTTCGTGACCTTGCTTTACGCCTTGTGTCCCGAAACGGGGCATTTTGCGTTAAAAAAAATATCGTCGTAGGGGTAATCAAGCACGCGCTTGATTTTGAGGCTTACTTTGAGCGACGGCTCTTTTTCCCCGGTTTCAATCTGCGAGTAATGCGAACGGGAAATGCCGACGGCTTTTGAGAATGTTGCCTGCGTATATCCGCGCCCCTCTCGCAGCTTTACGAGTTTGACCCTCATTTCGTGTCCTCCTTTCGTTCCGCTTTGGGTCTTTTTTCTCGACCTTAACTATATTATAGCCCCTTTCGGGGGCAATGTCAAGTTTTTTCGGGATTTTTTTTAAAAAATTTTTCGGAAATGCCGATTTTGGGGGCAACCGCTACACAAATCGGGGCATTTATGATATAATATTTTAAATATAAAGGTGGTAAAAACAATGAAGACATTTTCCTCACGGCTTATCGCTCTCCGAAAAGAGCGACAAATGACTCAATCAGACCTTGCAAAAGCAATCCATAAAACTCGTTCTACCGTTTCGGGCTACGAAACCGAGGGTAAAGAACCCGATTACGAAATGCTTTGCTCTTTGGCTGAATATTTCGGCGTGTCTACCGATTACTTGCTCGGTATTGATGATTGCCGCACTCATAGCGAGGCGGTGTTCATAAATGACACAAATAATTTCAAGCGCCATTACGACAGTCTGCCTCCGCTCGTAAAACAGACGGTGGCAAAGATGTACGATAGTTTCTATGTCCTGCTGTCCCGTGATATGATTAAAAACAACGAGGAGCGCCTCGCGCTATATTCGGACCTTTTCTCTTTGTTGCAGGACTCACGGGCAAAAATACGCAATGCTATTGACTCCTGCGGCGGACAAGTTACCGACCCGCTTCTGCTGTCTGAACTTATGAATTTGCAAAACAGCCTCAAAAACGAGGTATGCGCCGTCCTCGATAAACTTATGCAAGCCGACATTGACACCGCCTTTGAAGTCAAAAAAGAAGACCTCGAATACTCCGAACGGAAGGCAACATAATCTATGTGGATTGGAGCAACTATCGTAAAAAAGATTAACCGCTGCCGCCTCTCCGGGGCGGCTTCTCTTTTGGAGGTGTAATTATGCCGTATTGCTTATATGTCCGTAAATCAAGAGCGGACGCAGAGGCGGAGGCTCGCGGTGAGGGCGAAACTCTCACCAGGCACATCAACGCCCTTTTAGACCTTGCGAAACGGCGGCATTTGGATATAACGCAAATCTACCGGGAAATCGTTTCCGGCGAAACCATAGCTGCCCGCCCGGTTATGCAACAGTTGCTTTCCGAGGTTGAGCAAGGTCTATGGGACGGCGTTCTCGTTATGGAGGTCGAGCGTCTTGCTCGCGGTGATACCGTAGACCAAGGCATTGTAGCGCAGACTTTCAAATTCTCCGATACCAAAATCATTACCCCGATTAAGGACTATGACCCGAACAATGAGTTTGACGAGGAATATTTTGAGTTCGGCTTGTTTATGTCCCGGCGCGAATACAAAACGATTAACCGCCGTTTACAGCGCGGTCGCATTGCCTCTGTCAAAGAGGGAAAATATGTCGGCAGTCAGTCGCCCTACGGCTATCAGAGGGAAAAACTTGTCGGAGATAAAGGCTACACCCTCGCTCCGCTTCCGGCGGAGGCTGATATTGTCCGTCTTATATTCCAACTCTACACAAATGGCGAGGAGCAAGAGGACGGCTCTTATAAGCGCCTCGGCGTTTCCCGTATTGTTCGTCGGCTCAATGATATGCGTATTCCGCCTCGAAAGAGTAACCACTGGTCGCCTGCGACTATCCGCGATATTTTGATAAATCCTGTGTATATCGGCAAAATTCGTTGGAATTGGCGCAAGGACTCAAAGAAAATGGTGGACGGACGTGTTGTTATTGCTCGTCCTCGTTCCTCGATAGACGACTGCGTTCTTGCCGACGGGAAACACCCTCCGCTGATTGACGACGCTACTTTCGCATTAGCGCAGGAATATATGGCTCAAAATCCGCCGCACCCGATAGGCGAGCGTAACAAAGTAAAAAATCCTCTGTCCGGGCTTGTCGTCTGTGCGAAATGCGGAAAGAAAATGGTACGCCGACCGTATAACGACCGTAACCAAGCAGATACATTGCTCTGCGCCGATACCGCTTGCGATAACATTTCCTCGGCGCTGTTTTATGTCGAGGAGCGAGTATTGCAGGCTTTGAGTGATTGGCTCGCTGAATACCGCCTGCAATGGGAAACCGCTGACGATACCTCCGACAATGCCTCGGCGGTGGATTTGAAAGAAAAGGCGCTCCGACGGCTCGCTACCGAATACGACACTCTCAATAAGCAACTTGATAATGCTCACGACCTTTTGGAGCAGGGCGTTTACACCACCGAGCAATTTCTCGACCGTTCCCGTAAACTCTCCGAGCGTATCAAAAAGAACGAGGCGGACCGTTCCACACTCGGCGCGGATATTGCCGCCGACAAGAAACGGGAGCGGGGGCGGAAGCAGATTATCCCCAAAGTGGAGAAGCTGCTCGACGTCTACGACTCGCTTCCGTCCGCAAAAGCAAAGAATGATATGCTCAAAGAGGTGTTAGAAAAGGTTGTCTACCTCAAAACCAAAAACGGGCGGTGGAATAACGCTCCCGACGATTTTGAGATTACGCTATATCCGAAAATACCGAAATCTGATTAACGGTCCCGGCGGAGGCTTTACGGCTTCCGCCGTTTTCTCATTGATAACCTGTTGGGTTAGACGAATACGCTCCAATAGGTTATCAATGATATTCCGTGCCGCTGTTTGCGTCCTTTGTCTTTTGCGCCGACTCTCGGCGTTGTAATTCGGCTCTGCAGGTCCGCTCGTCGTAGTCGAGCAAAACGCTCTCGTAGTCGTCCCACGCCCGATTATGAGCATTTAATACTGTTTGTGCCTGCGTCCTGTTGTCAGCGTGTATAAAACCGCAAAACTCTATACTTTCACCGCGTCCGCCGTATGCGTATATGTGTTTGTTTCCTTTTGCGGGGTCGTTGTAGTGATTGTAGTCGTAAATCACGGCGTATATATTCCTCCTTTACTATACTTTACTTTTCTCTTATTTACTCTACTTTACTTTACTTTGTGGATTGATTACCCGAATATCTCCGAAAACTTCGCTTATGCGGTGTTTTCGTTTCGGTTACTCCGCTTTGGTGGTGTTTCCGTTCCGAAAACTGCCTCAAAACGCACTTTTCGTTCCGATTACATAAATCGCCTATGCAACTTTTTGCGTTCAAATTCGGGCTTGAAACGGGGTCAAAGAGGGTATCTGCTCCAATTCAGAAATTTCGGGGAGGTTTCCGTTCTTTTTCTCCCCGAAAATCACCGAAAACGCTTTACCTATTTTCTGCTTCCGGCTCGTACTTGGTAGCCTCTGCCAATCTCGGCAGCTTGTCGAGTAGATTGCAGGCCTCGATTACCGCCTCGCGTTCGCGGTCGGAAAGCGTCGGGCTGTCCTTTATGTAAATAAGCGTTTCTACAACCTCACCGATTATCATTATTCGTCGCCATCCTCTGCGGGTATCATTTCTCTTTTGTCTACGAGGCTGTCGCCTCCGGGGAAACGGTATATCGGCTCTACGGTCCCGTCGTTGAGAGGCTGTATTGATACAAGCCGAGCAATCTCGCCGCGAGCCTTTATCCTCAAAGGCCAACCGTGTTTTTCCGCGGCTCGCTGTAATTCGGTCGGTGCTGTTGGCGCTTTTTGCCGTTCCTGCAGTTCCGCTTTGGCAAGAGCCTTTTTCACGAGGTCACTTAAATTATAGCATTCGTCGTGAGGGTGATACAGCGCTCCGATTATAAAAGAAGTGTCCGGCTCTACGCTTGCCCAATTCCCTATTAACTCGCCGTAATATTTTTCTCCGGGCGGGATAATTTCGATTTTGTCGCCGAAATCCATTATCTTCTCTCCGTTGACAAGCACATCTACCATACCCTGCGTAACCGAGGAGCGGCGGCGCTTAACTGTGATTTTGATTTCCATAATGTTTCCTCCGTTCAGTTTGAAAGATTTTCGATACCCTTGATTTTTTGCATATAGTAGATTGCTTTTCTGCAACGCTCTACACGGCTTTTGACATAAGGTGTTTTTGAGCTGCCGTAGCGCTTAACATATCGCACCATTTCCGACAGCGTTGCCGGTCCGAAACCAACGGCGGCGAGAATTGCCTCCGCTCCGTCCACTTTAATTGCTTTGAGAGTGTCCGGGTCTATTTCTCTGCCGCCCTCAAATTTTTGCCGACCCAAGCAACACAAGGGTAGATACCCCTCCGGGGCGTTCTTGCCGATATTCCATATTTTATACCCGCAAGGAATATAGTCTACAATTTCAAATGTGTGTGTTACTCCGAGTGCGGTGTGTGTGATAGTTTCCATTGAATGTCCTCCTATGACGCAATTAGCGTCTATAATGTTGCACGTGAAACAAATTTGCCCCATTTCACGGCATAACTGATTAAAAAAATTAGCGTACCCCGCATAGCATAGATTTTATTGTGCTGTAAACCTCTATTGTGCGTAATGCTCTTTTCCTTTGTATAAAATCGGAATAGAGGTCATTGTATATCGCACGAGCGTTGTCTATGGCTCTTTGAGCGTCCTCTGTTGTTATTGGCGTGTTCGCTTTTTCGAGTATTTCGCAGGCGCATTCTTCAACTTCGGTCATACGCCCACCAACTCCATACGCTGTGATACCCACTTATCGAAATGGGCGGTAGACTTATTCAAGTGGCAATACAGAGTGCCGGAGGAGCATTGCAAAAGTTTCAGCCATTCCGAAATTGTTTTTGTCAGACCGTTGCTCGTAACCATTCGGGTCGGTACGCCTTTTTTGCCTTTGGCGTTCGTTTTCTTTTTCCGGCTCATTTTCAATTCCTGCAGGGCGAGTTCCTCCGCCTTTGCCTTGTCTTCATCAGATTTTTTCTGATATACTTCCTGTGCAAAAGCGAAGCCCTGTAATTCGTATGCACGGGAAATCTGTCCGATAAGGCTGTCGAGCCGTTCTACTGTTTCGTCGTTGAGGTATCGGCGAATATCGCCGTATAAGCTGCTGACTTTGAGTTCGAGTTCCTCAACCTCTTGTATCTGCTTGTGAATGTCCTTGTCCTCATAAAAAGTGAATACTTCTTTGTAGGTTTTCATAATGAATACTCCTTTTCAAATTGTGAAATTTTCCGCTTCACCCTTGACAGGAGCATTGATTTTAAGTATAATAAATACAGAAATCGCTCTTTCAAGAGTGTTTCGGGCAACGGTAAATCCATACTTTTCGACGGTGGGGATTTGCCGTTGTTTTCTTTTACTTTTGTTTTTGCAGTTCTTTGTAGACGAGTGCAATACCCTTGACGACAATTTCGGTCTTGCTGCGCCCCGTTTGACGGAGTATTTTTTGCAACATTTCTTCCTCTGCGTCTGAAAGGCGGACTCTCAAATCGTTATTTCTCGGATTTACCGAGGGTCGTCCCATATTCGGGTTGTTCGTCTTTTTTACATAAGCCGTCGCTATTTCCTCCTTACCTCTTGCCTTTTTGAATATCTTATGCTATAATGGAATAGGTGAGAGCGGCGGCAAGTACCGCTCAAACCTTTTTACCACTTGGCTCTGTTTATTTATTAAGCAGAGCCTTTACCTTTTCTTTCGCTTCGTCGAGGTCCTTGCAGGAATTAAGTATTTCAAGAATTTTTCTCGTCTGATTTTCCTCTGTGACTTCGCGGAGCATTTCGCCCAAGTTCAACTCTTCGTCCATTTCCGTTCCTTTCTGCACTTGCCGCGTACTCGTCTTGGTTTCCCTTGACTGTAGTCTAATTATAACATTTGTATCCCAAAAAGTCAAGGCCTTTTTCCAAAATTTTTTTATTTTTTTGCACATAATAGAGAAAACCGCCTCAAAGGGCGGCTTCGTTATTGCTCACAGAGTTCTTCTCGTATATTTTCGTAGGGTAATGATGATTTGGTAACTTTCGTTTTTGTATCTATGAGCAATCCTGCTGATAAATCGCTTGTAGAATATGTTATAGCAGCGTCGGGGTCTTCTTTTAGAGAGCCTGAATATAGTAGGAAAGAAATATCCAATTTTGAGAGTTCAAATTCGTAGTTTTCTTGTGCTTGCTTTACAATAGGGACTCCCCATTCTACGGTGTCTGCAAATGTTTCCTCTGCACCAAAATACGATAATTTGAGTGATATATATATATCTACTTTTTCTTCTCGTTCATTAACAGAAACACCGTACTTAAATCCATAAACCGATAATTCGGTATTTATGTAGTCTTGTATTTCTTTCAGTTCGTCGTAAGAATACTTGCTTTCGGTTTTCTGCGTTTCAGCTACGTTTTTTACTTCTTCCAGATTACCGCAGGCGGAAAGAGAAACGAGCAGTAAAATTGCTCCGAAAATAGATAGCGCTTTTTTCATATCCGTGCCTCCCTTGAATTTTTATTATAGCATATTTACTTTGTTTTGTCCTCACTTGTCCCGAAAATCAGCAAAAAAATAACACCCCTCTACCAAGTGAACGATAGAGGGGTGATTTCGTCCCGTAGGTGGCGGTCCGGGACGACATTATTCATCAGCACCAAAAATGTGCAGTATCGCGGGTGATAGCAAGAGGTTTACTCTTCCGGCGCTGTATCGGCGTTTTCGTTTGCGGGTTTCTTAATATATTCCGCAATCTTCGCATTTTTCTCCCAAGCGGTCTTTGCGGCGGCGAGAGCCTCCTCGACCCACTTTTCAAGCATAGCGTCTGTAACAAAAGCCTTGATAATCGTCGGGAGTTTTGGGTAAATAGTTTCGATAACAGTAGCGAGTTTCAGCGAGCCTGTTCCGCCGCCGAGGTCTTTCTCTGCTTCGGTTACGAGTGCATAAAGCATTTTCATAACGACGGATTTGTTTCCCTTGAAAACGGCGAATACAACGGCGG
>ULXP01072774.1_pt1 | contig 15445 bp, 8 predicted proteins | sample 1961351 | NCBI WGS metagenome assembly ULXP01 (sample SAMEA4835840, study PRJEB28245) | human gut metagenome | biome: gut microbiome; material: fecal sample | place: Denmark | collected 2008 | reverse complement strand
TATAAATAATCTGTTCGACTACAAAATATTAGAGAAAAAAAGATTGATTTAACGGTTCAAACGGGAATTATATTACAAACACACCCTTTCAACACTTCAAGATAAGGGGTAAAACATATAATCTTATGAGACAGAAGCTTATACTTTATGAAATGAATTATCACGTTCCATACTGCATGAGATGCACATGTCAAGCACAACGAGATGTGCATCTCGGACAACATGAGATGTACATCTCAAGCATACAATCTCTATTGTTTCAGGAAAAGAAGTAAGGAGATACAAACGGAAAGAAGATACTGTTGAAAGACAACGCGGAAAAATAAAAGGCCGATAGCTTGTTTCATGCTATCGGCCCTTTTACTATGGTTCTAAAGGTCTAAAAGACCTTGTCGTATCACTTATTCGGAGTCTCCCACTTCTTGGTATCCGTACAAACCACGTTCACCGTTTGGTCACCCGTCTGGATGCGGAAGTCACCTTTCTCCAAAATCCACTTGCCATCATAGCCTACGAAAGCAAGGTCGGAGCCTTTCAGTTTCAGAGTCACGGTCTTTGTCTCGCCCGGTTTCAGTTCCACTTTCTCGAAAGCGCGAAGACGGCGGGTATCGGGAGTAAGGGAGGCAACGAGGTCACTGCTGAAGAGCAACACGCTCTCCTTGCCGACACGGTCACCGGTATTCTTCACATCTACAGTGAAAGTAAGCACATCATCAGCGGTAAAGTCCGACTTATCCACCTTGAGGTTACTGTATGCAAAAGTAGTATAACTCAATCCATAACCGAACGCCCACTGTACAGATACTTGCGCATCGTAGTTATAAGCACCTTCCATCTGCTTGCCGATGTGTTCGCACGGTTTGTAGTCGTACGTAATCAGAGAGTTGATTTCCTTCGGATAAGTGAAAGGCATCTTTCCGCTGAAGTTGGCGTCACCGGCAATGAGGTTTGCCAACGCATCACCGCCATAGTTGCCCGGAAGCATAGTATTGACAACAGCCTTAGCCAAAGGCTCGATGTCAGCAATCAGGCGAGGACGACCTTCGTTCAACACCAGAATGATGGGCTTCCCGGTCTTGGCAAGAGCCTTCACCAAATCGAGCTGGTTCTGGGAGAGGAAGAGGTTCGTCAGGTTACCCGGAGTCTCGCAGTAAGAGTTCTCACCGATGCAGGCAACGATGTAGTCGGCACCGGCAGCGGCAGCTACAGCTTTCTCTATCTCCGGAGTGTTTTCTTCCCACCAGTTGCCACCTTGCTTATAAGTGACACCGGCTTCGTAAATGATATTGTCCGCACCGAATTTATTGGTGAAGGCTTCAAGAATCGTATTGTATTGGCTTGCATGCTCGTCGGCCTTGTCGCCCTGCCATGAATAGGACCAGCCACCGTTGAGGCAACGCATGGAATTGGCATTCGGACCGGTAACCAGCAGTTTCTTGCCTTTTGCCAACGGCAATATACCGTCTGTATTCTTCAGGAGTACCAAAGACTCTTCGGCAGCCTGCAATGCAGCAGCGGCATGTTCCGCACTACCGAACAACGGGAAGTCTTTCAAGTCATAATAGGGCTTTTCAAATAGGTTGAGACGGTACTTCAAACGCAGCACACGACGTACAGCATCGTCTATACGGCTCATGGGAACTTCACCTTCTTCCACCAGCTCCTTCAAGAGTGTACAGAACTTCCAGTCGTACGGGTCCATAGACATGTCGATACCGGCATTGATGGCGAGCTTGATGGCTTCCTTCTTGTCCTTGGCAATGTGGTCGCGGCTATAAAGGTTGTTGATGTCCGCCCAGTCGGTCACGATCATACCGTCCCAGTTGAGGTCTTCTTTCAGCCACTTGGTCAGCAGCTCATAGTTGGCATGGAAAGGCAGGCCGTTGTTCATGGCGGAGTTCACCATCACGGAGAGGGCACCTGCCTTCACCATTTCCAGATAAGGAGCAAAATGCTTCTCACGCATATCCTGCTCGGTGATGGAAGACGGCGTACGGTCCTTACCGGAAACGGGGACACCATAACCCATATAATGCTTCATACAAGCGGCAACGTTGTTCCCGCCAATCAGGTTGGGGTTCTCTCCCTGGAAACCGATAACGGCTTCACGTCCCATTTCGGCATTGACGTAGGCGTCTTCACCATAGTTTTCCCACATACGCGGCCAGCGCGGGTCACGCCCGAGGTCGGTCACCGGGGCATACGTCCAGGGAATGCTTCCCGCCTTTGTTTCATAAGCGGAGATGCGTGCACCTTCACGTGTCAGTTCACGGTTGAAGGTAGCTCCCATATTGACGCCTTGCGGGAAGAAAGTACCACCCAGCGTATAGGTAGTTCCGTGTATCTGGTCTACACCGTACACACAAGGAATACCCATCACCTCCATGGATTTCTCCTGAATGCGTTTGATGATTTCCTGCCACTTCTCCACGCTCTGTGCCACACCGTTGGGCACGTTCAAGATGGAGCCTACTTTGTATTTTCCGATGACAGAGTCGAGCATCGCCTCATCCAACTGGAAGCCCTTGGCATTCTCAATGCCTTGGATACGCATATAGAGCTTCATCATCACATCCTGCGAAGGCATCTCCTTGCCCAGCTTGAATTCCTTTTCAAGCTTGTATCTCTTGATGATTTTTTGCAGGTCCTTCACCGTGATGTTCTTCGGGTCGAGGCCGGCAAAGGGATTGGCGCGTTTCTGCAGGAGGTCGATAGTGAGTTCGCACATCTGACCGACTTTCTCGTCAAGCGTCATCTTCTTCAGCAAAGTCTCAATCTGCTGTTCTATTTTCTCGTCTCTTGGAATGGCAGGCGCAACAGTGGTCTGCGCCGTAGCAGTAAGCACTAACCCTGATAGGGCTAAAGATAAGATTAACTTTTTATTCATGGTTGTGATATTGGTTTATAATAGTTGCACTATCTGTTTATACGAGGCACAAAGATAAGAACATCCTGCCATACCAAAGGGTACAACAGGATGTTTTTTAGGGTATGATTTGTTATCTTTTCAGACAATCCTACTCTCATCTCTTCAAGAGGCTCATCGGTTCCTGAAGTTTCAAGATGTTGTTCGTCTTCTGCGTTGCGGCAGCTACTTCAGCCTCCAGCGTAGCCTTGATGTCGCGTGAGGAAGCCCCGACGAGGAACTTGTAGTTTCCGGGAGTTACCACCCATGCCGATGCAGCCTCATCGTAGGAAGCCAGGTCGGCAGCATTCACTTTCAGCGTCACCACAGTAGTTTCGCCCGGTTTCAGTTCCTTGGTCTTGGCGAAAGCTTTCAGTTCCTTTTCGGGTTTGTTGGCGTCTGCAGCATCGGGAGCGGATACATAAAGCTGAACCACTTCCTTGCCTGCTACCTTACCGGTGTTCTTCACTTCTACAGACACGGTATAGACACCGTTGTCTGCCTTGACAGCAGCCTTGTCGTAAGCAAAAGTGGTATAGGAAAGACCGTAACCGAAAGGATAGGAAACCTGCTTGCCGAAGGTGTCGAAGTAACGGTAACCCACGTAGATGTCCTCTTCGTAATTGGTATAGTCCACGTTCTTCACGTCGTTCTTCTTCCCGCCTTTGTTCATAAGGTCGGTGCTTACACGCATGTCTATCGGGAAGTTGTCGGAAGAAGCAGCATCTTCAAACTTCACCGGGAAAGTCATTGTCAGCTTGCCCGAAGGAGAAGCCTTGCCACTCAGTACGTCAGCCACACTGTTTCCTCCCTCCTGGCCTGCCTGCCATGCACAAAGAATGGCATCGGGAGCAGATTTCCAAGAAGCAGTTTCAATCACACCACCGATATTGAGCACCACCACTACCTTCTTTCCGGCAGCGTGGAAAACATCGGACACAGCTTTCAACATGTTCTGTTCCTCTTTGGTGAGGTTGAAGTCGGCTACCATACGGTCAAGGAACTCACCGGAGGTACGTCCCAGCGTCACCAGTGCCACATCGGCCTTGGCAGCCTGCTCGCGGATGACTTGTGCGGAAACAGCCATCTCAGCCGGACGGGTATCGGGCATGAACCACTCTTTCTTATCTTTGGACAGACGTTCTTTCTCGGCTTTCAGGTAAGCTTCATAGCTATTCTTCAGCGCTTCATCCACCACATAGCCGGCATTCTTCAAGCCGTCCAATAGCGAAACGGTATAAGCGCGGTTCACGTTGCCCGAACCTGTACCGCCTGCAATGAAATCGTAGGAAGTGCAACCGAAGAGTGCCACGTTCTTCACGTCGGCAGCCAGCGGCAGAGCACCGTTATCGTTCTTCAGCAATACCATACCTTCCGTTGCCGACTGGCGAGTAACGGCAGCATGCGCCTTCAAATCAGGCTTGTTGGAGTATTTATATCCCTTGAAGTGGGGAGTCTGGAGAATCATCTCCAGAATACGCTTCACATTCTGATTGAGGATGGCTTCATCTAACGCTCCGTCCTGCACACCCTTCACGATGGCTTCGTACTGCTTGGGCAGACCGGGCTGCAACATGTCATTGCCTGCCACCATCTGTGCCACGGCATCCTTGCCGCCAAACCAGTCGGTCATCACCATACCCTTGAAGCCCCATTCGTCGCGCAACATGGTTGTCTGCAACTCCTTGTTTTCCGAAGTGTAGACACCGTTCAGGTAGTTGTATGAGGACATCACGGTCCAAGGAGCGGATTCCTTCACGGCAATCTCGAATCCTTTCAAGTAGATTTCGCGCAAGGCGCGTGGAGATACATGCGCATCCGTAGCCATACGGTTGGTTTCCTGGTTGTTCACAGCAAAGTGCTTGATACTGGTACCCACACCGTTGCTCTGCACACCACGTACGTAGGCGGCGGCAATCTTACCCGACACCAACGGGTCTTCGGAATAATACTCGAAGTTACGTCCGCAAAGCGGGTTACGGTGAATGTTCAGCGCCGGAGCCAACAGCACGTCCGCACCGTATTCCAGCACTTCGTTACCGATGGATTGACCTACACTTTCCACCAGTTCCTGGTCCCAGGTAGAGGCGAGCAAAGTTCCGATAGGGAAATGAGTACAATAGTACGTAGCCGAATCCCCCTCACGCTTGGGGTCGATACGCAGTCCGGCGGGACCATCAGCCAGCACCACAGCGGGAATACCGAGGCGTTCAATCGGGTATGTGGTTCCTGCCGCACCCGGCACCAGCTTTCTCGTTGCACCGATTACGGCACTGTCACCCGAGAAGCCTGCCATACCGGTACCCACTACCAGATGCGCCTTTTCTTCCAAGGTCATGGCGCCAATCACCTCATCCAGAGAGGACTTTCCAAGCTGCGGCACACCCGGTCCGCAAGCTGACAAAACAGCCATTGCTGCTGCCATGGATATGATATTCTTCTTCATAATCTTATTTAAATATCTTCGGTGCGAATTCTGTCAGGTAAATACGCCAGTTCTTCCAGATATGACCTTCTCCGGTTTCATAATATTCATATTTGTAACCCTTCTCGTCCAACATCTTGCGGTAGTCGTTATTGGCCTGGAACAAGAAGTCTTTATTACCGATAGCGATGTAATAGAGTGACGGTTTCTTGGCAAACTGGGTTTTCAGTTTGGCTTCAAGGTTGTCATAAATCGGAGACTTCACATCTTTGTTGGGCATGATGGCAGCCGAGAACAGCCCTACATAGTCGAACATGTCCGGATATTGCTTGGAGATGTGCATGGAGTGGAAACCTCCCATAGAGAGACCAGCAATGGCACGCCCCTTCTTGTTGGCCTGTGTACGGTAAGTCTTATCAATGAATTTCACCACGTCGGGGAAAGCCGTTTCGAAAGAGCCTTCCATCGTCTTGGGCAGATTCATGTTGGGAGCGGCAAAGCCCAGTGAAGATTCACCCGGAGCTGCTTCCAATGCGGCGTTGCCGTTGGTCATCACTACAATCATCGGCTTGGCCTTGCCTTGGGCGATGAGGTTATCCAGAATCTGTGCCGTACGTCCCAGTTCGCTCCATGCGTTCTCGTCGCCACCCATGCCGTGCAGCAGGTAGAAGACGGGGTAGCGCTTGCCGCTTGTCTCATATCCGGCAGGCGTATAGACAGTCAGGCGGCGGTCCATACCCAGCGTGGGGCTGTTGTACCATACCTTAGATACCGTTCCGTGGGGAACCTTATTCACCTTGTAGAGGTCGATGCGCTCGTCACCGCCGATGATGAACACGTTCGTCACGCTTGCCACGTCGCGAATCATATAGACGTTGGCAGGGTCGTTAATCTTCAGTCCGTCTACCAGGAAAGTGTAGCTGTAGAGTTCTGGTTTCAGCGGTTCGGGAGTAGTGAATTCCCACACACCGTCCTTGTTCTCTTTCAAATCTGCCACACCCGGACCATCAAACTCACCAAAAGGAGTCTTGATTTTCTGCGTAGGCAGGAAGTCGCCGGTTACTTGCACCTTTACGGCTTTCGGCGCCTTCAAGCGGAAAGTTACTGTATTGTTGTCGTGTATCTCAGGTGATACCACGGGGGCACCGCCCCAGAGAGCTTGTTGCGCGAAAGTCATCGCACACATCAGCAACAGAGCTGATAAAATAGAAATTCTTTTCATAATGAGTTTGTTATTTTGTTATTAAACAGATAGTCTATAATCCTGCACTTCGGATTGGCGAAGTGCAGGGTGAATCAATCGGCACGAAGTCACTTGAACAACTTCGGCGCGAACTCCGTCAGATAGATGCGCCAGTTCCTCCAGATATGTCCCTCGCCCGTTTCCAGATACTCGTACTTGCAACCGTTGTCATCGAGCAGTTTGCGGAAGTCCGTCACGCTCTTGAAGACAAAGTCACGGTTGCCGCAAGCGATGAAATAGAGTGCCGGTTTCTTGGCAAACTGCGTCTTCAGTTTACCCTCGAAGTCGGTATAGACCGGACAAGTGGACTTATCGTTTCTGGAAGCAGTACCCGAGAACAAGCCCACATAGTCGAACATATCCGGATAGTACTTCGAGATGCTGCAAGAGTGGAAGCCACCCATCGAGAGGCCTGCAATGGCACGGTGCTTCTTGTCCGGCAATGTGCGGAAGTTCTTCTCCACGAATTTCACGATTTCCGGGAAAGAAAGTTCGAAGCCTCCTTCCGGAGCGGAAGCACGTTCCTTCGGACTCATGGAAGGGACAGTGAAACCTTTGGGCGATTCACCGGGAGCGGCATCCTGCCAGGCATTGCCGTTGGTCATCACTACAATCATCGGTTCTGCCTTGCCCTGCGCTATCAGGTTATCCAGGATTTGTGAAGTACGGCCCAAGGCAATCCATGCCTCTTCGTCACCTCCGGCGCCATGCAGCAGGTAGAAGACGGGATAACGCTTCTTGCCGTTCTCGTAGCCGGCGGGTGTATAAACCGTCAGGCGGCGGTCCATACCCAGCGTGGGACTATTGTACCACATACGTCTCACTGTTCCGTGAGGCACTTTGTTCACCTTGTAGAGGTCGGCACGGTCACCGCCGATGATGAACACATTCGTCACAGTTGCCACATCACGAATCATATAGACGTTGCCGGGATCCATTATTTTCAGCCCGTCCACAAAGAAAGCATAGCCATAAAGTTCGGGTTTCAGCGGTTCGGCAGTGGTATATTCCCACACGCCGTCCTTGCCCTCCTTCATATCGACGATGCCCGGAGCGTCATACTCGCCCCTCGGTGTCTGGATGGTGTGCGGCGGCAGGAAGTCACCCGTCAACTGCACCTTCACGGCTTTCGGCGCCTTCAGGCGGAAAGTGACCGTATTGTCATCGTGAATCTCCGGCGAAACTACCGGAGCACCGCCCCACAAGGCTTGTTGCGCAAAGCTCATTGCACACATCAGCAACAAAGTAAATAAAAGTGTAAATTTCTTCATAATCATTTTAATTGTTTAAGGAGTTGGAGAAAGTTGAAGGGAATCAAATCTCATTTCTCAAAGCACCGGCTCACAAAAGGCAAACACATATACAATGCCGAATGCCAGTATTCACTGGTGTGCCCTCCGTCGCGCACGCGGAACTGGCAAGGAATGCCGGCATTGCGCATCGCCTGGAAGAACTCGATGTTACGGTCGAGCAGGAAATCATCGTCACCGCAATCCACAAACCACTGCACGGTGCGCAGAGCAGCTTTACGGGCCTCATCAGCCTCCAGCACATACTTGATGCAACTATGCTCCTGCACCGAACGGGTCAGCACAGCCATCTTGTTTGTGGGGTCGGGGTCTTTTCCCGCCGCCTCACCACTGACGGGGATGTTCATCAAGGCACTCATGGCGTATGCCGCACAATAGAGGTCGGGATAGCGCTGCGCGTAGCTCGTGGTTCCGCCTCCACCCATCGAAAGGCCCGCAACGGCACGATGCTGACGGTCGCCCACCACACGGTAGGTCTTCTCGATATAGGGCATGAACTCCTTGTAGAAGAAATCCTCGTAAGCCCATCCCGGCATGTTGAAGTAGCCGTTCCAGCACGTGGCCGGATTGCCTCCGGCGTTGGGGCTGACGATAATCATCTCGCACGCCTCGCCCGATGCCGTCAACTGGTCCATCACGTCCTTCACACGCTGGTCCGTAAACCAGCTGGTATTCACCCCCGACATGCCGTGCAGCAGGTAGAGAATGGGATACTTCCTGTCTGCCTCCTTGTCATAGCTCTGAGGCAGATAGATGGTATAGGCGCGGTGCGTCTTCAGCACCGTGCTGTAGATGCTGTCGGTCACGACCTTGCTTTGTGGTCCCCATGCAGGATTCTGTGCATTTGCCATCCACAACGAGCAGACGGCAAAAAGAGAAAGTATCAATCTTTTCATGGCATAGATTTTAAAAATGTACTACAAAATAAGTGCTTTCCATTCTAACACGGATTGATATATATCAGTTTTTTCAGGTGATGCATATGCACACCTCATCTCTTCACCATGGGATGCACAGCCACCGGCACTTGTGCCCGCATGGCATCGTGCACTTTCTGCTTGCGTGCCTTTGCCACCTTCTGCACCGTGGTGCAACGCACGTCGGCCGAAGAGGCGGCAGCCATCCATTGATATTCACCCTTGGCCAACTCCCAAGAGCTACTTTTCTCGTTGAAGGAGGCCATGTCCATCACGTTCCACTCCAATGTCAGGGTCTGGCTCTCGCCGGGTTTCAGCAGGCGGGTCTTGCCGAAGGCTTTCAGTTCCTTGGCGGGCTTGTCCATGCCGCCCTCGGGAGCCTTGACATAGAGCTGCACGGCTTCACGGCCTGCCACCTTGCCGGTGTTCTTCACGCTCACCTTCATGCGGCAGCGGTCACCGTCGATGGCAGCCTCTTCCACCGCATATTCAAAGGTGGTATAGCTCAGCCCGTGGCCGAAGGGGTAAGATACCTCTTTACCAAAAGTATCGAAGTAACGGTAACCCACGTAGATACCTTCCTCGTAGAGGGTGAAATCGACGTTGCGTTCCGGCTCTTTCGGCTTCTCCTCTTTCTTGTCGGACTTGAAGTTCATGCCGGTACCCATGGCGAACGACGGCATCTTGAACTCATAGTCGAAGGGGAAATTGGCATCCGACGGCGCGTCGCCATACTTCACGGCAAACGTCATGGGCAGCTTGCCGCTGGGGTTCACCTTACCCGTCAACACGTCGGCAATGCAGTTGCCCACTTCCTGCCCGGGCTGGAAAGCGCATACCAAGGCATCCGCCAGCTCTTTCCATGAAGCGGTCTCTACGGGGCTACAGATGTTGAGAACCACCACCAGCTTCTTGCCTGCGGCACGATAGGCGGCAGACACTTGCTTTATCAGAGCCAGTTCGTTCTCCTTCAAGAGGAAATCTTCCACACGGCGGTCGCAGCCTTCACCACTGACACGTCCCAGCGTAAGCACGGCGATGTCGTTGGCTTTCACTTGCGCGGCCAGTTCCTCGGCAGTGGGCAGGAACTCTTCGGCACGGGGCAGCGGAGTGAACGCGAAAGGAGGACGACCGTGGGGGAAGAGGCGTTTCTGCTCGTCGGCCATGTGCTTCTTGTAGCGGTTCAGCAAATCCTTATCTACCGTATAGCCCGCATTGCGCAAGCCTTCTACCATAGAGACCGTATAATATCCGAAGCCCGTACTGCCGAATCCCATACCGGCAGGAACCATGTCGTAAGAAGTAGTGCCGTAAAGGGCTACCTTCCTGATGCCGGCAGCCATAGGCAGCGCATTCTTGTTATCCAGCAGCACGATGCCCTCGGCACCTACCCGGCGGTCCACTTGCGCGTGGGCTTTGAGGTCGGTCTCGTTGGGATAATTGTAACCGGCAAAGGTGTGGCTCTTCACCACAAACTCCAGCACACGCTTCACGCTGAGGTTGAGGAGCGCCTCATCCAGCGTGCCGTTCTTCACGGCTTCCAGAATGGCGTTGTACTGGCGTTCCTGCCCCGGCTGCAACATGTCATTACCTGCCGCGATGGAAGTCACGGCATCTTTTCCGGCATTCCAGTCGGACATCACCAGTCCCTTGAATCCCCATTCATTGCGGAGGATATCTTCGGTCAGTTCGCGGTCTTCGCAGGTGTATTTGCCGTTCACCTTGTTGTAGGCGGTCATCACGCTCCAGGGCTGAGCCTCCTTGACGGCTATCTCGAAGCATTTCAGATAAAGCTCGCGCAAGGGGCGCTGCGTCAGTCGGGAGTCGTTGTTGTTGCGGTTGGTTTCCTGGTTGTTCACGGCGAAGTGCTTCAGGCAGGTGCCGGTACCTTCGCTCTGGATGCCGTTGATGTAGGCAGCGGCTATCTTGCCCACCAGCACGGGGTCTTCGGCATAATACTCGTGGTTTCGTCCGCAGAGGGCGTTACGCATCAGGTTGACACCGGGGGCGAGGAGCACGTCCATACCGTAGTCTTTCACTTCGGTACCCAGAGCCCGGCCTACATGGTAAGCAGCATCAGGATCGAACGTAGCTGCCACCGTGGTGCTCGAGGGGAATTCGGTGGCGTGATAGGTGCGGCTGTCGAACTCTCGTTTGGAAGCCATCGCCAGGCGGTGCGGTCCGTCGGCAAGGAAAGCCGATGGGATGCCCAGGCGTGGAATGTCGTAGGTACGTCCGGCGGTACCGGGGAACTTGGAGTCACTGCCCATCGACATGCCGCAACCGATGACGAGGTGCACTTTCTCTTCAAGGGTCAGGGCGCTGACCACTTCGTCGATGTTGTCGGCACGCAGCACGGGCGAACCGGTGGTGGGCACCGGCTGTGCATTCACAGCCAGCGCCACGCAAAAGGTGAAAAGGGGAGTTAAGAATCTTTTCATGTCTCAATGCTGTTATTCTTCAAATGTATCGCTTACTTTCTTCAAGAGTTTGGGCAGACAGCCTTTCCAGAAAGCCCAGTCGTGGATGCCGTCACGGGTGATGTACTCGTTGGCGATGCCGCTGCCGTCCAGTGCCTGCTTGAAGCTGTTGGCAGAGCCGAACAAGAAGTCGCCTTTGCCTATTTCAATGGTGATGCCCGGCAGATCTTTCGTGCCCAACATCTCATATAAGTTGGGAGCACCCTCTATGGCGGTGGCAGGACTGCACGCATAGACATAGCAGAACATTTCGGGATGCAGAAAGCTGTAATACAGCGAGCCGAAACCACCCATAGACAGACCTGCAATGGCACGTGTGCCACGTCCGGCTTTCACCTTGAAATTGCTTTCGACGTAGGGAATGAATTCATCAAAGAAGTAGGTCATATACTTCATGTTGTTTCCCTGATAGTTGTCGCAATAGAAAATATTCTGACCGTCGGGGCTTCCGTTGGGACAGACAATAATCATCTCCTTGCCACCCGCAGCCTCGGCTGCACTGGCGTAGGGATTCAGCATACCCTGAGCCATCCAGTCGTTGTGGTTGCCGTCGGCACCATGCAGCAGGTAGAGCACGGGATATTCCTTCTGTCCGTCATAGCTTTTGGGCAGATAGACGGAAAATGGCATCTTGCGTCCCATTACGGCGCTTTCCATCTGCTGGTCGCGCATTTCGTAACCGGTGCTTTGCAGCACAGTAACAAACATATAATTCACGTCAGCAGCCGTACCGGGGACTTGTGCACTATTCCTGGCTTCGGGGTCGTCTTCACCAATCTCAAAGGAGATAGAACCTTTGTAGTCGCAAGAATATTGCTTGCCGGTCTTGCTCATGAAGAGACCGTCGATATAATAAGTATCGCCCAACAAGGTGACCTCCACGTCACCGGAGGCAATGGTGTCCTGTTCTACAATACTGTATAGCAATCCGGCGGTAAGAGGTTCTTTCGGCTTAACTTTATCTTCTTCTGACTTAATATCGTCTTCATCTAACTTTTCAAGAAGCTTTGCTTTAAAGACTCCATTCTGCAACACCCAGTCCTTAGAGCCTAAGCGCAAGTCCCATTCGTTACCGGCTTCGTCGGCAAACTTAAGATTGAGTTGTTTCACACCTTTACCCAACTTGTCCGTGGACTGTTCTATGATTTTCTTATAGACACGTCTCTCCATGTCATACTTTCCGGACAAGCCATCCAGCGCATCTTCGCTACATGCCCCAAAGAAACAGAGCATCAGCAGGGCAGTCAATTGAAATATCTTTTTCATCGTATGTTTCATTATTAGTTATGTATAAAAGGTTACCAACCCTCATTCTGTACCATATTGGAATTCAGTTGCATTTCCTTCAAAGGAATAGGCAACAGATTATGCTTGGCCTTGAAACCATAGAGGGTATTCTCAAAGAGATTAGTCGCACCGGCTACTGTAAATGCCGGAATCTCTTTGCCTTGTTCGCCCATCAACGCCTCAGCATCTCCCCAACGTACAAGGTCTTGAAAACGCACACCCTCCATACAGAGTTCAAGACGTTTCTCTTTCTTCACATCATCAAGGGTCACAGCAGAAAGCGGTGCCAGACGGGCACGGTCGCGCACTTCGTTAATGTATGCCAATGCACTTTCCTGGCTTCCCCCCATCACATGCGCCTCGGCAGCAAGGAGCAACACCTCTGCATAACGCATCACACGGAGGTTGATGTATTGCATTACCTGAAATCCGGAGAAATCATACATACAGTCTTCCCGCAACGCACGTTGCTTCCAGTTGAAATAACTTTCGTGACCTACCAACTGTGCACCGGCATTCAATTGCACACCGTATTCTTCCATCTGTTCGTAAGTGCGGATAGAGCTTTTCAAGCGATAACCGTCCTCTCCCTCCATGGCAACAAAAGCATCATAAAGCGATTTACGCGGATTACAGAAACCATACGTACCAGTAGCTATTTCCTCTTTAGCGGCACCAGTCAGTGTCATACGGTCTGTACGCCATCCCACCATGATATGATTGAATGCATACACTGTCCAAGCCTGTTCAGGGTCGTTACGCTTCTGTACCTCCAACATCGCTTCACAGCAGTTGTTTGTGCTTACATGGAGCAGTTGGTCATAATCACCCCTGTAAAGGGCATATTTCTTGGAAGCAATGACTTTGTCAAGTATATCGGCTGCCTCCTTATACTTTTTCTGGAAAAGATAAGCCTTACCCAGCATAGCTTGCGCTACCTCCTTAGTGACACGGATACCGGTTTCGGCATCATCCGCGTTCCTTTTTGACGGAAGTGCATCATAGCTCAAAGCATCGTTCAAGTCTTGTTCCACAAAAGCCCACAACTCTTCGGGCGTGCTGTTGCCTTGATGGTACTCTCCCGGTTCAAGCAAGTGGTCCACCTTAGGAGCTGTACCGAACAAAGTTACCAATTCAAAATTTGCCCATGCCCGGAAAAATTTGGCCTCAGCCATCACGGTTTTCTTTACCGGCGTATCAGGTTCCATAAGCTGTATAATCAGATTGGCCTTATAAATAATGCTATAAAGACCGGAATAAACACCGGAAATCATACTATGGTCTGTATCAAAACTGTATTCATTCAGTTTTTCCATTTCCGAATTGTCGCCACGGCCTCCACCACCAGCCCACAGTTCATCGGACAAGAGGTTTTTAGTCATCTGCCAATTATAATGAAGTCCCACAACCTGACTGTTCGTACCCCATGAATTGTAGAGCGAAGACAATGCCTGCATGGCATCCGCATCTGTCTTATAAAAATCTTCCTGAGTTCCCATGTTGCCGTGCTTCGGGATATTCAAACGGTCTTCGCAACTGGTTCCCAGTACCGTAAACAAACCGAGCAATGCTATATAAATATATTTTGCTTTCATATTCAGTATCAATTTTAGGTTTGATTAAAATTCTATGTTAAATCCAAGTACCACTTTCTTGGAAGAAGGATAAGCACCTTTATCTACACCCATACCCGAAGTCGAGTTGGCAGAAGCTTCGGGATCGAAGCCCGGATATTTGGTGAAAGTAAAGAAGTCGTCAAGTGAAGCGTAAAGACGCAGGTTGTTGACACATACTTTCTTCAACAATTGCTTCGGGATAGAGTAACCAAGCTGGATTTGCTTGATTTTGAAGAAAGAGCCGTCATATACCAAGGCATCGGAAACGCAATATTTGTCCATATTGTCAGCACCGGCACGAGGCACTGTTCCATTGGGATTTGCAGCAGTCCAACGATTGTCATAGAATACTTCTTTCATCTTGTTGTAAGTCGGAATGTCGGAACGGTTGATACAGTTGAAAATATCGTTGCCTTGCGAACCGGTAGCAAATACAGTCAAGTCAAAGCCTTTCCAAGCGGCAGTCAGCGTAAGACCGTAAGTGAAATCGGGAATGGCATCACCGATATAAGCCAAATCGCCATCGTTCAAAGTGCCGCTGTTGTCAAGGTCGTGGAACATCGGATTACCATTTTCATCCAATCCTTTGAACTTATAGCCGCGAAAATAATAAACCGGATAACCTTCCTCAAAGAAAGTAATGGTGTTCGTATGGAAGTTGACGCCATTCAGACGGGTCAGTGAGGGGTCAAGGTAAGTAACCTTGTTTTTCAGTGTAGCGAGATTGCCACGTATGCTGTACTGGAAGTCACCGATGTGGTCGCGCCAGCCGAGTTCCAGTTCCCAGCCTTTGTTGCTTACGTTACCGGCATTCATCGGAGAAGTAGTACCACCAATAATAAGTGATGGAGTTGTACCGTTTACCAGCAAGTCCTTGGTTTTCTTGTCGAAGTAGTCCAAACTGAAAGTCAAGCGGTCATTGAAGAAACGGGCATCAAGACCGACATTAATCTGTTCGGAAGTTTCCCATTTCAGATTATCATTTCCCATAGAAGTAGGATGGGCACCTGTAATGTAATTGTTACCGGGCGTAAATGCGTAGATATAACCCAAGGACATATCGGTGCTATAGGCATAACCGCCCAAAGCGGCAAGGCTACCGTTCTGTCCCCAGCTGGCACGCAATTTCAAGCTGCTGACATGTTGTTTCAAAGGCTCAAAGAACTTCTCTTCAGAGATTGACCAACCGGCAGATACAGCAGGGAAATACCCCCAACGGTTGGTAGAAGGAAGCATGGCAAGGTCAGCAGCATCGGCACGCA
>ULXP01063821.1_pt1 | contig 15496 bp, 10 predicted proteins | sample 1961351 | NCBI WGS metagenome assembly ULXP01 (sample SAMEA4835840, study PRJEB28245) | human gut metagenome | biome: gut microbiome; material: fecal sample | place: Denmark | collected 2008 | reverse complement strand
GCCAGCCACTAAATTAAAATCCACCTTTTGACACCCGAATCTTTCATAACAAAGAAAAACAGAGCTGACATCGTACAAATACAATGCCGCTCTGCAAAGATTTAACGTGCCTTCGCAAAATAGTCATTTAAAATCTCTTTGATATAATGATAACGTCTCGCATAAGAGTTTTCCACACGGATGATCTGCATATGGTGAGCCTTACAGATCTCATTTTTCTGTCTGTCCCGCTCCCTCACCACTTCATCCTCAAAATGTTCCTTGCCGTCTAATTCGATCGCAAAAACAGGAATCTCACTCTTTCCACGCTTTTCATATACAACAAAGTCAAATCTACCCATATAAAAGAGGTTGTCGTAACTGATATTGTCCCGGAACACCTGCGATATGGCAACTTCTTTGTGGATCGTATATTTATTCCGGGTGAGCCAGATATTTTCCAGCGCATGTGTCAGATTTTTCATAAATGCTGTTTCTGTTTCCGTGGAAAACGGCTGGATTCCAAGTGCTCTTGAACTGATATGCTTTTCTGTGATTTTTGACTCCCCGTTTGTTTTCACATACTGCACCAGTTCATACAGATCATCATCTTCATTTCCCTGATGCAGTCGCTCTAATTCCTTTCCGTCTGCAAGAAGAATCAGCTTGTCTTTCGCTCTCGATGTCGCGACATTGATCAATTCTTTATTATTTTTAAGCCAGTCATAAGTTCCTTTTCCGGTGCGGCTGCTAAGCGCCGTGGAAAACAGTACCACATCCTTTTCGTCTCCCTGAAACGCATGTACCGTACCGCACACGACATGTTCGAATCCGTTTTCTTTGATCCTCTGCTCAATCAACATCCGCTGATTTACAAACGGTGTGATGACAGCAATGCTTTTATCAGGATTTTCCCCCGCATAACGCATGATCTCCTCCACCTCTGCCGGAGAGGTATTCTTCATGTCACTCGGTCCGCCATCCACATTGACATAGACAAGCGGCTGTCTTTCCCTGCTGTCGGACAGCACCTGAAGTTTGGAGTTATAATATTTTTTGTTGTTAAAGTCTATGATTTTTATATTACAGCGGTAATGATTTCGCAAAAGTATCTCATCGCTGACCGCATCACAGGCAAGATACGTCTTATAAATGGAATTTTCACGGTAATCATATTCATCCGCAACATGGTATTTTCTGCGCAGTTTCCGGTTCGTGAGTTCGTCCAATAAAATAACCGGCTTTAACTGCTGCGGATCTCCCACCAGCATCAGTTTTTCGCCCCGGATGATTGGCACAAGTGAGACCGCAACATTGCACTGGCTCGCCTCATCCATGATTGTCATGTCAAACAGCGGTTCCGGTTCACCCAGTTTATGGGAAGAAATACAGGTTGTTATCATGATTGGAAATACCTTCTGCAGCTTTTTCACGTTTTCTGATTTCTGCAGATACTTGTTAAATGCCACTGCCTGCTCATTCGGATTCTCGTCATCATCTAAAATTTCCCGTAAATCCTGAAATCTGTTACTTTCCAGTTCCTTGATGTACTTTGCGGATGTGTAATATAAATAACTGTAAAATTCATCCTCGTTGCGGTCTAAAAGAGCCATCGCATCCCGCTCGGATATCTCACCGATCCGCTGGATTTTTTCATCTAAGTTCCGCAGCTGCCGCCCCCGCAGATCCGTGTGGAAATGAAAAAGTGTCGCCACATTTTTCATCCGCTCCTGGTACTCCATAACCTGTGTTAACGTTTCTTTACGCTCTGTCAGGTCTAAGATTTCCTCATACTCCTTCAATCTGCCGGAAAGCTGTTTTGCCCGGTCGATCCGGTCCCCTTTTCGCCGGTCTAACGTGGAAGAAAATACTTTAACGCCCTGCACCTCTCTCCGCAGCTGGTTTATGTAACAGATACATTCTTTTACTTTTTCCTGATTTCCAAGGCGCAGTACCGGAAATGCGACCCGTTTTCCCTTATAAGTCAGGGAACTTAATTTTTCAAATACATTGTTTATGGGTACATTGTTGTAAGACGCAAACAGTACCGTCATATTGTTAAAAAATGCCGTCACGATCGTGTTTAAGATCGTATTCGTCTTGCCGGTTCCCGGTGGTCCCTGAATATAGGCAAGTGGATATTTCATGGCATTGTTGACTGCTAGAAGCTGATCGAGATTGATGTTCTGGTTTAACAGTGCGATCGGATATGCCTTCGTTCTTCGCGGACGTTCCAAAAGATCGCCGAAAAATGCCCGGATTGGAAAAGTCACCTGCTCTTTTTCGTACATGTCAAGAATCGCCTTATACTCTTCATGCAGATTTAATGCACAGTCCATGCCAAGTCCGATGACATAGGGCATGTCATCCACAACCGCCCGTGCACCGTTTTTTTCTGTAATCGCATCTTTTATTTTTTCAAGATTTTTTTCAAAATCGGATAACAGCTCATATTCATCCGCATCTAAATACCTTCGGATATTTTCCTGCTCTCCCCCTATGGTAAACTGCGTGCAGATCGTGATATCTTCATCCGGTTTAAATGCCTTGTTTTTTACATCCAGATTCAGATTCCGGTATGCCAGCACATACAATCCATTTTTTGTATGGATGCTTAAAATATTTAGTGCCAGCTTTTGAATATGAAGCGTTTTCCCCTGTTTCGTGCCCCGGTTCATGCGCCGCTGAAAATTTGTCACGATCTCTTTAAACTGTTCCTCCGACAACTGGTACTCCCCGTCACGCACCTGATCTCCGTCGATATAGCGCACCAGTTCATAATCGGTCGTATACGGCGTGGCATCCAGTTTGCTGCACATTTCCAGATAATTCAGTATTTTTAAATTTGCAGTGTTTGCAAAAAGGTTCTGGTAGCGTTCCGGGTGCAGCGCGATGTCTTCGATCAGCCGCTCATTCTCCGGGCAATACGAGCCTTCCACGATCTCGGTCGAGAGGATAGAATCGATATAGATCTTATCGTACCCCTCAATCGAGCACCGGTTCAGATGGAGTCCGTCCACTTTCAGCGTTTTGTTCCGTGGGTCTAAGTCACGAATCCCTATCCAGTAGTTCGTGTGCCTGCCCTCTTTGTTCAGATATTCAATTTTCAGCCATTTCCCTTCGTGGATGGCTTTGAAGATATCTCTGTGTATACTGTTCATATGTTTTTGATTCACTTTACCTTTAAATACATTGTTTACACAAACAAAAACGCTGCACTCTGCAAACATTCCAAATAGAATGCAAGCATTGCAAACATTCTATTATTATAAATAAAGGCACCCACATTTCTGTGGATGCCTTTACGCCAAATACATGGCTACCAGCTTTCTAGCGCTGGCTTTACCGTACTATTATTATACACGAGGTCCAAAAAAATGCAACAATTTTCTGAAAACTTTTATATTTTCATCCAGACACTGAATTTCTTTCTTCCCATTTTAGACAGTGCTTTATCTGCTATCTTTTTACGTCCTTTTATTAACATTTTTAAATAGAAAACTGCTATTACCCTTTTTATATCCACAATATTTTCAAACAACCTGAATATTTTTACCACATCCATATAATTTAATTTTCCATAGGACAACCCCGCTTTTTCCGTTATATCATTCAGATTATTCAAACTGGACTTTCTTTTCAGTCGGAAACGCGTAATCAATTCCAGATGTGCACATTGATTTCTTACTTCCTTCAGTACATACAATGCCTGCTCAAAAATATCTGCATCTTCCAATCCCAATCCAAAATCACTTAGTACTTTTTCTTTTACTGTGTCATCTAAAAACACAAACGTATAATACAGGCTTCCCAATGGCAATGCTTTTATCACAACCCAAAAAGGTGGATCTTCATATTGATTTACATAATCTTTATCTTTTTTCAGTTCATCAATAAATGATTTTTTCTTTACTTTTCCATTCGGAAAAAACTGCGTTTTTCGAAACAGATCAAACGAGGAAAAAATATTACACATATGCTTATCGGATGCGTCCGGTGCCTTATAAAAAGCAGGATTTGTATAATTCATTGTGTCTTCTGCTGATTTACAATACACACTGGCAAAATTGTAGGCAATCGAAGTTCTCAATCTTGATTCAATATCAAACACTTTAAAAAGAGTATACTGTTTTAGTTTCATATCAAAAAAATACAAATCTCGAAAATCCTCAAAATAGACATTGTCATACTCTTTTTGTGCGGTATTTCCCTTAAGCAGAATCGTTTCAAAACCATTTATAACATCAAAGTAATTATACCGTTTTAAAATTTCTGCCGCCTTCTCTTTGTTCTTAAATTTTAGATTTCTATTCTCAAGCCCCGCAATCTGTTCCTCAATCGTTTTAAATTCCTTTGTGACCGGCATTCTTTCCTCTCATGAATAAAAATCCTCCCAACGTCCAAAAACATTGAGAGGTAACACACACTTTTCGACAAAAGTATCATATCATTTTATTCTACATTTTTCAATAGTTTCCCCAGTCCCCACGCATACTCCGCCAGCTCCCGGTTCGCTTCATTTAACGGTCCAAATTCTTCCACCGCACAGATACATTTTTTACAGCTGTCGATCAGCCGCTTTGCCTCCTGCACCTTATCCTGTCCGACCGGATAAAATGCCTTTTCCGCGACAATCGCTGATGCAAGAGCCATAGCCGCTTTGTACTCCACATCATTTTCCTGCAGGATCCCTGCAGCAAACGGAACATTTTCACGCCACAGCCTGTTATATACCGGAATTCCACTGCCTGCACCACCGATCACAAAAAACTGTGGACTGACCGGATCTGGATTCTTCTTACCACATCCAAAATTTTTGCCAGAGCAATTCTCTGCACTAAAATCTCTCGAAACAACTGCCTTCTCATGTCCCGTACACAAAAAAATCTGCCCCGTCACCGGATCAAAACTCTGATCTGCCACCCCGTATAATTCCTGCACATAATTTCCGGCAAAAATCACCTCCGGTGTGCCGACGCGGTCAATACGGTCTCCTCTGACACAGGCGATCGTATCGGAAACTTTCTGCGCAAGATCAAGTTCATGCAGTGACATAATGACCGCCATCTTTTTATCTCTCGCGAGCATGCGGATATTCGTAAGAATATCCATCTTAAATCCCATATCCAGATAGGAGGTCGGCTCATCCAAGATCAGGATTTTGGTATTCTGACAGATTGCACGCGCAAGCATCAGGCGCTGACGCTGTCCATCACTGATCTTCATAAAATCCTGGTCCTGCACCGCCCCCGCATGGACAAGTGCGATCGCCTCATCCACTTTTGCCCAGTCCTCTTTTGACAGGATACCAAATCTTCCTGTATAAGGATATCGTCCGGAAGCTACCACTTCCCTGCCACTCATCAACTCTGTGCGGAGGCGCTCTGTCATGACCATGGACAATCGTTTGGAAATCTGACTGTCTTTTAATTCATCCATGGATGTTTCACCAAGAAACACCGTTCCATCCAGTTTTTTCAACTGCTTTGTGATGGTTTTTAAAATCGTAGATTTTCCAGAACCGTTCGGACCGATCAGCGTCAGTATCTCCCCTGGCCGGACGGACAGATTCACATCCCCGATCAAAGGTGTTTTATCATAACCAACCGTCAGATGTTCTGTGCGGATCTCCTGCATATGTGGTTACCCCCTCTCCTGTTTTCTCAACATTGCCGCAATCACGACCGGCACCAAAAACAACGCTGTGACTGAACTGATACTGATTTCTGTCGGTGCAAACACAGTCCTTGCAATTCCATCACAAAAAAGTGTCACGACCGCGCCACATAAAAAACACCCCGGAATCAATATGATCGGACGCGCGGTTTTTGTCGCCATCCTCACCAGATGCGGCACTGCAATCCCGACAAAAGAAATCGGTCCTGCAAAAGCAGTCACACAGGCAGACAGAAGGCTTGACAAAAGGATCATCGTGACTCTCAGTACTTTTACATTGACGCCGATATTTCTGGCATAGGCTTCCCCCATCTGATATGCCCCGATCGGCTTTGCCAGGAAAAATGTCACCAGAACTGCCAAACCAACAATCATGACAATCATTTTAATATTTTCCCACGTCATACCGGAAAAACTTCCCATCGACCAGTTGTGCAGATTGACAATATTAGAGTCACTCGCAAATGTAACGCAAAAATCTGTGATGGCTGAACAGATATAACCGATCATGATTCCACACACCACAAGCAGCGACATTTTTGACACGCGAAATGAAATAAGCAGTACAAATCCCATGGCAAGCATCGCCCCCACAAACGCAGCTGCTACCATACCAAAGGAGCTGATCATGATCCCTTTTTCCAGCAGGAAAATCATGGTGAGCGCCACCACAAGTTTTGCACCGGACGAGATTCCAAGCACATACGGTCCAGCAATCGGATTCTGGAAAAAGCTCTGGAGTAAAAATCCGGATACAGACAATGCTCCTCCAAGCAAAATGGCAGCAAGGATGCGCGGCAGTCTGATTTTCCACACAATCTGTGAAAATGTCTCATCTTTTCCACTTCCTGCAAGGATTGCAAACAGATCTGATGTGGATATGTCCACACTTCCCGCCCCGATATTCCACAAAAATAATACCGCCAATATGATAATTGCAACAACAAAAGAGATGATATAACGTTTCTTCATGATTTCCTCTGGTTAATATGACTTCCTGTCAGTTGATTTTCTTTAAAAACCGGTACTCTGCGTCCGTTTCCCCATTCAGTACCTTATTGAGATCCTCGATGAAATCACAGGTTCCACTGGTCTGCTGATAAAAATTGCTTCCGGTCGTATAGACCTGTCCTGATTTTACTGCCTTAAAATCCGCAAACAGACTGTTTTTCTGCACCAGTTCATCGATTGATGTCAGTTCTCCCTCTATTGTACCATTGTAAATGAGAATGTCAGCATCTTTTTCGGCTGCATAGAAATCTTCCATCTGCATTTTTAATGTAGAAAGTGCGTTTTCTTCCTCCAGGACATAGCCGTTTAAGGAGTAAGTGCCCCCCGCAAGTTCGATCATTGATGATACATAATCATTTGGTTTCCGTACCGTGATCGTTCCATCCGATGCAACTGCAAAAAATGCCACCGACAGCCCTGTTTTTTCTTTTTCCAAAATCGGCTCAATATGCGCTACCTGCGCATCAAAAAACGCTTTGGCCTGCTGTTCTCTCCCGAACAAAACGCCAAAAAGTTTTATCCATTCCAGTCTTCCAAGCGGATGCTTTTCATAACTGGAGCGCTCGATCAAAACTTTGATTCCAAGTTCCTCTAATTTTTCTTTCACTTCCGGGTTGTGCGTGATCATCGTATTTTCAATCGCAAACGTACATCCCCCGGAAAGTAAGAGTTCATAGTCCGGCGCACTGTATTTTCCGGCATAGATCAGATTTCCCGCTGCCATGGCATCTGCCGCCTCTTTTACATACCAGTCTTTTTCTTTTACTCCTGTATATTTCAGATCAGAAACCGCGCCGATCCGGCAGACTAAATCCATCACCGCGCTCGATACCAGATATACATTTTCAAGCGGCTGCTCTAAAACTGTCACATCCCCCGGCACATCTTCCGGCGCAGTGACACCTTTTGGTACAAGCAAAAAACGACCGTTATCCACGATCGTAATCAACTTATAAGCACCATATTGTTCTACCGCAAACTGATCGGCGTAGGATAACTCCATACGCCCATTGCAGTCTAAATCTTTAAAATCTGCCGTTTCCGGGAATTTGAAAGTCAGCGTGTAATCAATCTCGTGCGGCGTACTCATTGCCGTTGTATCACCGATCACATCCATCTCACATGGAATCCCATCAATCGGAAATGTAAATGTGGAATTTCCACCTTCATTTTCATTAAGATATTTCTCACCGTTCACGATCATATAATCATAATGCGTACTGCTCCATACAATCGTTGCATATGCCACTCCATCTGTCACAGTAACTTTCGCCTGTGAATCCACGCTTGCTTTTCCGCTGCCGCCTTCTAGTGTGACATCCACCGTATATTCGCCATCCTCAGGAACTGAAACTTCTGTACCGTCTGCCTGTTCTGCGGCATCATTTCCAGTCATGCTTTCTTCCGTTCCATTCTGATCTGCAGTTCCCTGCACATTTTCTTCTGCTGCGTGTGCATTTTTCTCTGTGGCTGTACCTGCCTCTCCCTGTACACTTTCCGTAGCTGTCTGACCAGCCCCACCTTCTACTGCAGCGGCATTATTTTTTGCACCGCATCCCGTGAATATCTGCATGCACATCATTGCGGATAAGATTACTGCGGTCACTCTCTTTTTATTCATACAAATCTCCATTTATTAATTATCTGTCTCCTGCGGATCAGAAACGCTTACTTTGTGATCGTACCACTCACCTTTTGTACCAAGGATTGCAAGATCAAACTCTTCATCTAATGCTTCCACCGGAACATCAAAACCATATACTTCTTCTGTTGTTCCGTCACTGTATTTTACGGTATCCGTTGTCGGCTCTAAAATAGCAGCACCGTCTTTTTTCGCATCATCTGCTGTTCCGACAAACAGATTTACAATTTTTTTTGAAACAAGGCTGATATGAATCGTCATTTTTCCATTTTCTACGGTAAGAATACCACGTCCCTCATCTGCCTCATTTACATGAAACATGCTGCTGTCTGTGTCAAACTTTGCGGTGTAAACACCATCCTCGAGAGTACCAACGGTACTCTCTGTGGTGGATGCTGACTCAAGGTTTCCAAGAGAATCAATTGCATCTTTTGTATGATCAATATAGATCTGCTGGATTGCTTCGATTCTGCCAAGTCCTGAAATCTGTGTATCAATGCTGTCAAAATATCCACTTGCTGTGAACTGGCTCTTCCAGGAATCTTCATCGTCACCTGCCATATCGTTGTTTGCATGATCTCCTGCAACAACCATAAGAGGTCTTAAAACAACTTTTGTATAACCGGCTTCTTTTACAGCTTCGATCACATTTTCACATGCTGTCTCTTCCGGTTCACCCTCAACAGTTCCGATAAATACATTATCATAGGAAAGATCTTTCATCTGTGCTGCCATCTGGCTGTAGCTTACCTTTGCAGAATGAGAAGTTCCATGTCCCATAAATACGAATGCTGTACCATCTTCTTTTGCTGCATCTAAAGAATCATATCCTGCTGTCTTTACTGCCTCTGCTGTAATTGCTTCTGCAACTTTTGCCTTGTCCTCATTGACCACAGTTGCGTCAGATCCTACTTCACCAAGCATCGGTTCTGCAACGGTAACTGTCTCAAATTTGTCTTTGTAATTGTCAATTGTCTCTACCAGCTCGTCATACTCTGCACCATGCATTAAGTGTGTCGGCTGAACAACAAGATTTTTTACTCCGTTGTCAGCAGCTCTCTCTAATGCCTGATCCACATTATCAATCTTTTCGTCATCTCTTGCCTGTACATGGTTGATGATGATCTGTGCGGTAAATGCTCTTCTTACAGACCAGTCCGGATATGCTGCTTCCAGTGCTTTTTCGATTCCACTGATATCCTCGGCACGACTGTCGTTAAATGAGGTACCAAAACTTACTACAAGAAGCTCGTTCTCTCCGATATTATCCTCGTTTAACGGATCATCCTTTGCGGCATCTCCTGTATCTCTTCCAAAATAGTCCGGATCCGCGTTTTCACCGGAAACTAATTCCTTCTGTGCATCGGTCAACGCATCCCATGCCTCTTTTGCCTCTGCACACTGTGCGTCCGTATCATCATTTCTTGTCTGAACATAGATCGCATCGATCAGTTCTGCGACGTGATCGGCTGCCGCCTGATCGTCAACTTCCGTGCTCTCTACGGTTTCTGTTGCCTCTGTTTTCTCAGAAGATGCTGTCTCAGAGGTCTTTGCAGTGTCTGTTGCTGCTGTGTTATTACTTCCGCATCCGGCGATCATACCTGTGGTAAGCGCTAATGTGGTAAGTAACGCGATAGTTCTTTTCTTCATAATGCTCTCCTTATTATAATATAATGTATCGTTCATAGCACACAGGAGATTTTTCCACACAAAGAAACACTCCGCCTTATTTGAGGGCGGAGTAATAAGTCTGCATAAATAAGCTGACAATCTGACAGCCTACATTTACGGTACGACCAATTACTCGTGATCCGGGAAATATTTCCCTGTACCAGACAACTGGCAGGTTTCCTGGCTGAAAGATCATCACACAGATTCCGCCTTCCCAACATACTGCAAAGTACATCAGTGACTTATCTTTGGAATCTGTACTCCCTAATCACAGTGACGAGATCGTACAGGAATCGCACCTGTTTCCCTTTTAACCAACCTATTTTTAATATGAAAACTATACTGTACTTTATGTACTGCTCCATTTCCCGGATAAAAACAGCTGGCACCAATTATCTTCTCTATGAAACTTTTAATATACTAGCATATCCACTCCCTATTTACAACAACCACTTTTCTCTTGCAAATCATTCAAAATATGGTATACTAATCAGGTATTTGCAAAAACATATCTGGAGACGTATCGAAGTGGTCATAACGGGGCGCACTCGAAATGCGTTAGCCCTCCGGGGCACGAGGGTTCGAATCCCTCCGTCTCCGCTCTTCCAAAAGGAAACGCAATTTGCTTTATATTCGTGTTTCCTTTTTCTTTTTACACTTTTTCGTTATTTCTCATAATTTTGCTTCTAAAGTACTATATTTTTTTGTAATTTATGTCTACCATTTTTTGTCAAAAAATAGTAAAATAAGTGTAATTAATCTATAGGAAAGGGAGATTGATATCCATGAAAAGCAAAAGTGTAAAAAATTCACTGACACTAATGTGTCTTATGATCGTTCTTGTATCTGTCATGGTCATTGGCGGTATTTCAATTTCAAATATCAGCACCATGACTTCCATGGCAAACAAAAATTATGAAAATGCCATGTTAGACGGATATAAGATCGAAATCAAAAGCCAGGTACAGTCTGTCATCGCTATTTTACAGGCAGAATACGACAAATCCCAAAACGGCGATCTGACTGAAGACGAAGCAAAAAAAGAAGCAGCAGAGATCGTCCGCAACATGCGTTACAGGGATGATGGAAGCGGCTATTTCTGGATCGATGATACCGACTACAACCTCGTTATGCACCCGATCTTAGCTGATCAGGAAGGCAATAACCGTTACGATCTGACTGATCAGAATGGCGTCAAGATCATTCAGGAGATCATGAAAGTTTCGACCGGTTCTGAAGGTGGCGGTTTCAATGAATTTTATTTTACGAAAGCCGACGGTGTTACCGTTGCACCAAAAGTTGCATACTCTCAGATTTTTACCCCATGGAACTGGGTTGTTTCCACCGGTAACTATGTAGACGATATGAACGCAGAAATGGATATCGCCAAAAACGAAGTTCAGGCGAAATACCATACTATGATCACAGCCCTGATCATTATCGCTCTGGTTTTTGCAGTTGTCGTATTTATTGCATCCCGTATTTTCGGTAATACGATCTGCAAACCTTTGATCGAGATCCAGAATTTTGCAAACAGGATGTCGACCGGAGACCTGACTACCGGAGTCAATGTTTCAAGTAAAAATGAACTTGGAAAAACAGCTGGTGCACTTGATCTTGCACAGCAGGAGGTTGTCGGACTTATCTCCAACATTGATGGAGTTTCCTCTCATTTACAGTCTGCCGTTTCGGATTTCAAAAAGAATTTTGACAGCATGAACGAATCTATCCAGAACGTTTCGACTGCAATCAATGAAATTGCCCAAAACAGTAACTCTCAGGCAGCATCAACTTCAAGTGCCTCTGAAAATATTGCTGAGATTGCCGATGGCATCGCAGATACTTCCTCAGAAATGGAATCCCTTGATCAGAATGCACAGCTGATGCAGGATCGTTCCAATAAGTCCATGGAAACCTTACACAGACTGATCGATGTCAATTCTACAACCAAGACTGATATTGATTCTATGTATAACCAGACAGCCCAGACAAATGATTCCGTCAACAAGATCAGTCAGGCAGCGACCTTAATCAGCGAAATTGCATCCCAGACCAACCTGCTTTCCTTAAATGCTTCCATTGAGGCAGCAAGAGCCGGTGAAGCCGGACGTGGATTCGCGGTTGTTGCAGAAGAAATCGGTGGACTTGCCACCCAGTCTGCGCAGACGGTCAGTGAGATCAACAATATCATCAGTGAATTAAGCCAGAACTCTGAAAAATCTATGGAACTGATGAAGAAAATGAGCGAGGCATCTGACGAGCAGGTTGCAGCACTTGAAAGCACACAGCAGATGTTTGAGGATTTAAAGGGTGCACTTGATTCCTGTATGGCTTCCATTCAGACCATTACCGGAAAAATCCAGAATGTCAACTCACAGCGTGAACTTGTCACAGAGAGTATTGATACCCTGACACAGCTTGCAACCGACAATGCATCCTCCACAGAAGAAACTTCCGCAATGGCAACCGAGCTCGATGCCGTTGTCCGGAAATCTTCGGATCTGGTATCTGCTTTAGCAGATGATATTGAAAAGCTTTCTGCAGATATGAAACAGTTTAAGCTGTAAATCATATGAACGATATACAAATTAATATATGATCCAAAAAACCGTGCGGTAATTTTAATCCGCACGGTTTTTATAACTAAAAAGCAGAACTACACCCGTGCAGCCCCAGCAGTAAAACGAGTGGAGCAGGCTCAATGCCGCTTTCTCTTACGCAAAACATTTTTTGATCTGTTCCGTGATCCCGCCGTCGATCCATCCCTTTTGCACCATATTTTCCAATATCTCACATGCTGCCTCGTGCGTCATTCCGGATTTATACGGTCTGCTCTCCGTCAGTGCCTGATAGATATCAATGCACGCCATGATACGTTCCTGCCGGTTTAGCTCGTCGGCAGTTTTACCGAACGGATACCCGGTGCCATCGAGTTTTTCATGGTGAAGTGCCGCCCAGTCACGGATATCCTCCATCCCTTCTGCCTGTGATAAGATCAGATATGTGTATCCCGCATGATTTTTCATTTTGGAAAACTCCTCGTCCGTCAGGCGTCCCGGTTTTTCTAAGATATCATTTCCGATTGCAACTTTTCCAATATCGTGCAGCGCACCTGCCAGATACATTTTCAGCACCGTTTCCTCGTCATCGCCGAGATATGTGGATAATCTGGCTGCATTTTCCGCAACACCGAGTGAATGACGACTTGTAAATTCGGATTTATAGTCGATGATCTTTGCAAACAGATTGGCAAAATTTTTGCACATTTCACCGCTTAAATCCCGCTTTTTCCTCGGAACAATATTCCACAGCCGTTCTTCTAAATCTGCATCTCCAAGACTCAAAAAATGTTCTTGCCCAAACACTTCCAAAAAAGCATCTACACATGCAGTATCAAATTTTGTCCCTTTATTTTTCAAAAGATAATCTTTTGCACGCTGCCAGACGGCATCATCAAATACCGGAGTACGGCAGAACGCATCTAAAATATCACACAGATGAATAATCCTTGCAAAAAGAGGAATCTCTTTCCATTTTTTTCCAAACGGCCCACTGCCATCGGCATTTTCATGATGATATAAGATCACATTTTTCACATCCGTCAGAAACGGGTACATTTTTAAATTTTCTTCCCCGTAAATGCAGTGGATGCCAAGCTGTTTTGACGTTATATTTTCAATATTATTTTTTGTGAGGTCATTGTGAAATTCCTCGTGAATATACTGTGTCAGTGCATTGTCATGCAGCAGCGAACATGCCGCAAGATCCTGTAAGGCATCTCCTGTAATTCCCATTTTTTGTGCTGTGCATACGCTCATATATGCAACTCTTTTTCCATGTTTTGTCGCAACATGTGTCAGTTCCGCTTCGACACAGTCGAGTGCATAAGAGCATGCACCAAGCAGACCAATGATGTCTAATTCCATTTTCCATTCACTTTCTTTTTTTATTTTTTTATATCTTAGCACACCAAAATCACTTTTGATACCGGAAAATTCGTTTTTGTATCAGATGATGTTGAGGTCAAATAGTGCATTCACAACATAAAGACTGGCAAATTGCACAAAGTCGAGACTGCTTTTGTGACTTTGGGAGAAAATTAGAAAATCTTAGCCTGCCTATCGACAACACACAGTGAGGTTCTGCCACGGATGGCAGAACCTCTGCTTATACTTATCAAGACGCCGGATTCGGTTTTAGCAGCCGCAGTGACGTATCTTCGCATCTATTTTATCTGGTACCCGTTTCTGATGCTCTATGATTTTGGCTCCGCCATACTGCGGGCAAAAGGCGACAGCGGCCGTCCCTTTGCTGCTTTAACGATCTCCGGTATCATCAATGTACTCTTAAACCTGTTTTTCGTTATCATCTGCCGCCTTGGTGTGGCCGGTGTTGCCATTGCAACGGACATTTCGACCGTATTTTCTGCTTTGCTCGTCTGCATATGGCTTTTTCTCGAGCGCTCAGATTTTCATCTATCCATCAAAAAGCTTCGGATTGCATGGATCTTTACTGTATTTTCCCGGACACCTTCTCTGGAAATTCTTTTTATCATTTTCCCGGTTTCCTGAGTGGTAACGATCATTCTGATGTGGGGCGGATTTTTCCTGAAACATCCACTTCATGAGTAATCCAGAAGTTATTCCAAAAATTTGCATACCAGTCCTTTATACAAATCAATATCCCAAATTGTGACTTTACCATCCTAGATCCAGCAGCCAGTTGTTCAACGCCCGTTCCTGCTCTTTTGCAGAAATTTTTTCCTGTGGCTTTTGGTACTCCCCTTTGATATTGCCATCAACAATAAAGAGTACTCTTTCACACCTTGCCGCAACCTTTGCATCATGCGTTACCATAACTATCGTGGTTCCCTCTTCATTTAATTTTACAAGTTCATCCATAACCTCGTTAGAAGCAGTTCCATTTAACGCTCCGGTCGGCTCATCTGCAAATAACAGTTTTGGCGCATTCATCATACTTCTGCAGATGCAGGCGCGCTGGAGCTGACCGCCTGACACTTCATTGATATCGTTATCGGCAATGTCAATAATCCCAAGTTTGTGCATGAGTTCTTCGCCCCGCTTTTGTTTTTCTTTTTTACTCTGATCCGATTTTTTACTTTCCATCGCCGGAAGCAAAATATTATCCAAAATAGTAAGATTCTTCATCATATACATCTGCTGGAAAATAAATCCCATTTCATCAAGTCTGAGCGCTGTCAATTCTTTTTCCTGCAGCTTTGTGATATCTTTTCCCTCAAAAATCACCTGGCCGCTCGTAGGCTGATCCATTCCTGAAATCGCATATAATAACGTGGATTTTCCGGAACCTGATGGTCCCATGACCGCCACCATTTCTCCTTCATTGATCGTCAGATTTACATTTTTTAAAATATTGTTCTGTCTTTTTTCTGTCACATATGTTTTACAAAGATCCTTTGCACAAAGTAATGCTGCCATATTTATTCCTCCTGTTTTCAAATCCCATTTTCCTGTTTATTCAATATTTGCTGTGTCT